>Ga0209723_1000025_pt1 | contig 290192 bp, 249 predicted proteins | sample BiotimSIPDNA_2_FD_185750 | JGI IMG/M metagenome (GOLD analysis project Ga0209723, IMG submission 185750) | Anaerobic biogas reactor microbial communites from Washington, USA - Biogas_R2 time_0 SIP DNA (SPAdes) (version 2) | ecosystem: Engineered > Bioreactor > Anaerobic > Unclassified | place... | reverse complement strand
TTTGGTCCGTACACACCTTTATTCTACCATAACTGGATTCTACTCTCGCAACTTTGCAACCGGAATTTGTCGCGAAACTTATTTCCGCTTCTTGCCCTAAAAGTGGAATTTAACTTTGCAAGTTACTCTTTTTTATAAGTCTTTTTTATAAGTTTTCTTAATTTAACCGGTTTCTATCGTCATATGCCCGTTTTTGCCGCCGTCTGCCACTGCCCGAATAAGGCAGAATAAAGGGCGCAACATCATGTTGCACCCTTTATTCTGCCTAAATACCGTTGTTTAGAACAGTCCGCTGATCATCTCGATAATAGGAGCAAGGATGCCTCCGATCTTTTCGATCAACGCCGGCAAGTCGATGCCTACGCTGGCGGCAAGATCCATGATGACTTCTAAAATAGCATTAATGTCCACACTGTTCACCTCCTTTTTGTTGTATGGCAGATGTCTTGGCAATGCAGGACGACCGACCATATTGGTACAAGTTATATTATCACAACAGAACGCTCATATTGTTATTTTTTAGAATTAATGTAAAATATTTCTAATTCATTTTCCTCCCTGCACAAAAGCCTTGTCGCGAATATATATATGTTTAATGCCTCTGTTCGAAGTGTCTCTTTGATCGATTTCGAACAAACCCGTTGAATGGATGAGCGGTGTCAGTTTGTTATACCCGTAGTTTCGGCTGTCGAATGACGGCTGTTTTTTTAACAACAAATTCCCGACGTCACCGAGAAACGCCCAGCCGTCCTCGTCGGCAACATCGTTGACCGACGCGGTGATCAAACCGACCACCGATTGGGGTATTTTTTGCTGATGCTGTTTCTGGTGGCTTTGCTGCACTTCCACCTCAGGTTTGGCCTCGGCGGTTTTCTTATTTTGTTCGGCATTAAGAATTTCCAGATAAATAAACTTATCGCAGGCGGCAATGAATGGCTGCGGCGTCTTTTTTTCACCGATGCCGATGACTTTTTTGCCGGCTTCCCTCAGACGGGTGGCAAGGCGCGTAAAATCGCTGTCGCTTGAAACGATGCAGAAACCGTCGGCTTTCTGGCCGTACAGAATATCCATCGCGTCAATAATCATCGCGGAATCCGAAGAGTTCTTACCGGTGGTGTAACTGTATTGCTGAATGGGCGTTATCGCGTTTTCGAGCAGCACTCCCTTCCAGCCGGTGTTGGTGGTTTTTGTCCAGTCGCCGTATATTCGCTTAATGGTCGGTGTTCCGTAGCGCGCCGTTTCCTCGATCATAGCCTTTATATAGGCGTGGGATACATTTTCCGAGTCGATAAGAACCGCGAGCCTTAATTCCTTGCTTTCATCCTGCATAATTATCCTCCGAATGCCTGCGTGAAAACATGGCATACCCTTTCAAGATCTTCGTCCGTCATCCCTGAGCCGGAAGGCATGCAAATTCCTCTTTCAAACAAATCGCTTGATACGGACTTCCCGTCCGCCGTAAAATATTCGCAGTCTTTGAAGAACGGCTGGCAGTGCATCGGGTTCCACACTCTGCGTGATTCGATGTTATTTTCCTCGAGATAACCGATGATATCCTCCGGCTTTTTCCCGCTTCCCTGCCTTATCGCCAGGACAGACAGCCAGTAGTTCGGCTCGCAGCCGTTGAGGGTGGGAAACATGTCGACCGGAAGATCGGCAAACGCTTTTTTATAGTGGTTAAAAATCGACTTTCTCCGGTCAATTTTCTCATCGATGGTCAACAATTGCCCTCTTCCGATACCGGCGCAAATATTGGATATCCGGTAGTTGAAGCCAAGTTCTTTGTGCAGATAATACGTTTCCTGCTCTTTTGACTGGTTTGCCCAAAACTGCATTTTACGGATGATATTTTTGTCGTCCGAAAGGGCCATGCCGCCGCCCGAAGTTGTAATGATTTTGTTCCCGTTAAAGGACAGAATACCGATTTTTCCGAATGAACCGCATCTTTTCCCTTTGTATTCGCAGCCGAGGGCTTCCGCCGCGTCTTCAATGACAGGAACGCCGTATTCCTCGCAGATGGGCAGAAGCTCATCGAAATTCGCGCTTTGGCCGTACAAGTCCACAATAATGACGGCTTTGGGCAGTTTGCCGTTCTTCGCGGCGGATTTCAGCGCTTGTTCGAGCGCTTTCGGGCACATATTGCTGCTTTCATATTCCGAATCGATGAAGACCGGGCAGGCGTGCTCGTATTTAATCGGATTGCAGCTGGCGGAAAAAGTCAGGTCCGAACAAAACACCCTGTCCCCCCGACCAACGCCCAAATACCGCAAAGCCAAGTGGATGGCGGCTGTTCCGGAAGACAGTGCCACCCCGTTTCCCACTCCGATATAATCGCAAATTTCCCTTTCAAAACCGGTAATATTGGGGCCGTAAGGCGCAATCCAGTTTTCTTTAAAAGCTTGTTCGACATAACGGAGTTCATTGCCGTTCATGTGTGGGGGGGAAAGGTATATTCTCTTTTTTTCACTATTACTTTTCGGCATCTCTTGCGTACGATCCGGGGACGTAACTGTTGTAGTAGCCCCTGCGATAACGGTAGCGATAAATATTCCACCTTAACGAATAATATCTTCCGGAAACATAGGCGTTGCTCATCGTGAATATGGTTCCGAGGATGTCGATATCCACCGTTGATATTTCCTCAATCGTATCATTGATGTCGTTGATTTTCGCGTAATCCTTTTTAATGGTAAAAATCATCGCTTCCGCGAGAGGCGCGATCACGAGACTGTCGGACACCACATGAGCGGGCGGTGTGTCAATAATAATATAATCAAATTCGGCCTTCGCTTTTTCAAGCACATCCCTGACCTTATCGGCGTCCAAAAACTGTGTGGATTTCGGAGATACACCTCCGCTCGAAAGGACGAAAATGCCCAGGTGCTTGACAAATCGGATCGAGTCCATGTAAGTGGCTTTGTTTTTAATAATTTGTATCAGGCCGGCTTTTTCGTCCTCTTTCAAACCGATCATTTCAAGAACGGAAGGCTTGCGCAAATCACAGTCGATAACCAGCACCGATTTGCCTTTCAAAGCCAGAGCGCAGGCGATATTGACCGCAACCGTAGTTTTTCCCTCATCCTCAAATGTGCTCGTCACGACAAAAGTCTTATAGCCTTTTTCGGCCGCAACGTTCTCGATTTTCGTTCGTATCGATTTAAAGCTTTCAATGAAAGTGAACCCGACAGTGTCCTCGTCGGTTATTAACAGGCTTTTTTGCGAGCTTTTTTTACCTCTGATTCTTTTCGGGTCATCGATAATCGGCACAGTTCCGATGACTTTCAGGTTGGTTCTGCTTCGAATATCGCTGACACTTTTCACCGTATCGCTGAGGATTTCAATCAAAAAAACAAGACCTACAACCGCGGCCGCGCCAATCACCGCTCCGTAAAAAGCTTTTTGCAGCGCGCCGTCACCGTTGTTTACATACGGTTCTTTGGGATTCTTAATGACGTCGATACCGAGTGTCGAGTCAAAGCCTTTTAAGTAGCCGGGGAACACATCGATAATGACCTTAATAGCCTCCCTGCAGAAAGCCTTGTCCGTACTGATAACATTGATGTTAAATATCCCGGTTATCTCGTCATTATTTATCCTTGCTGTTCCGACATAGAGTGAATTTTCAATAAAGCTGTTTGTATAGTCTTTTTGCAAAATGGTTTTCACTTCGTTTTTTATCCGGCTGACCATCTCGTCGCTCTTTATCAGGAATTGATACCGTTGAACATCCCTTTCGCCGTAATGCTTTTTTTCCGTGCCTATGCCGGTTTCTTTGCCGTCTTCGGTCGTCACAACAAATTTCGTCGTCGTAAAAGCCAGCGTAGCGCCGGAGGTATAGGACGGGACATAGGTCTTGACAGCGTAAAGATAGAAAAGTACGGCCATTATTACCGCCGCAAGGACGACAAGCCATAGTTTTCGCAATAACGCTCCCGCAATTCGCGTTATATCGATCGAGGAATCGTCCGAGTAGTAGTTGTTGCCGTTATCGTATCTTTCCTGCATCTTATCACTCCGGTTGCTTAAATAATTTGACTAATATTTTCTTCTTCTTTTCACCATACCCCTGACGGAATCCGGAAGGTCTTGGTTGTCAATAACCGCTTGAGGAGCGGTGTAAAGCATCCGGTTAAGATTCCTTGGGCTGATATCCGGCGGAAAACTTCTGACCATCCGCAGCATATCGTTCGGGCGGCCGAACGAATGCGCGTCGGTCGCAATGAAGCTCGCAACATTCTTGAGAGCCAGCTCATAAGCCAAACGGAATTCTTCACGGTTGCCGAAACCGGCGAGGCTGCCGGCATTGATCTGAAAAAGCGCGCCGCGGTCCGCGATAAAATTAATGACTTCGTAATCCTCTTGAAAAAAAGTAAACCTCTCGGCGTGGGCTATGATGGGTACGAGGCCTGTTTTTATGATTTCTTCTGTGTACTTGAGGATTCTCGAAATGCTCACATTGTAAAAATCAAATTCGACAAGCAGATACCGGCCTGCATTGAGCGCGGCTTTATCAAGGGCAGCCGCGAAGAAAATGTCATCGTTGACAAACACCTCGGCCCCCGCGTAAATATCTATGAAAATACCGCGTTTTTGCGTTTCTCCGCGAAGTTCCTCAATCCTGGCATCCCTTATCTGTAAAAACTCATTAAAATCAGCCATGCATTCACAATGAGGCGTGGCGATCAATTTTTCTATTCCGTTACCGTAAGCCATTTCACAAAGCGCCAAAGACGCCTCGATGTCTTTGGGGCCGTCGTCAATATTGTGAAGGATATGGCAGTGAATGTCTATCATAACGAACTCCGGTATGAATATTGGATTATGGTAACCGGAACGGCCGCTGCCGCAACAAGTTAAACTTTTCTAATTTTATAATAACACCGACGAGGCGTTTCGTCAACAAGCTAACAGTATTTTTCGGTTATTTGCTTTATTAATAACGAACCTGAAAGGCAAAAGCATAAATTATTTTACATTTTCTTAGAATTGACAAAATTAAAAAACAAATATATCATAAATCAGAAATTATGTTTGGAGGTTTTGATGTGAAAAAAACTCTGTTAAAAAAGATTTCTCTGGATCAATCAAAAGAAAACTTTTCGTTTGATTTACTTAAACTGATATTTTGTTACTTCGTTGTGGCAATACATACAGGTTTAGATATTGGCAGTCAAAACACTGATTATTATTTGATACAGGGATTATTTCGAATGGCAGTTCCTTGCTACTTTTTTATGGCAGGTTATTTTTTGTTTTCCAAGGTTCCTTACGACAACAAAATTATCAGCCCCCAAAAAGATATCGTTATTTCTTATATTAAAAGGCTGATTTTTATGTATGTTATATGGAGCGGGTTTTATTTGATAGATCAAATCATTACGTCAATCCGTGACGGTATAACGGTAAGAGACATTATGATTTACGTTGAATTTTTTATTGTGCGCGGAGATTCATATCTTCACTTATGGTACCTTTCATCTCTTTTCACCGGTGTTGCGCTTGTCTATTTCTGCAGAAAGTTCTTTAACACCAAAGCCGTTTTTTTTGTATCTCTTGCGTTTTTCATCGTCGGATTGCTTTTATTGCCGTATTATTTCCTAATTGACGATGCTGTAGAGTCAAGCTCTATTCTTACCGCGTTAGTGACAATGTTTAACCGTTTTATCGGGAGTCCGAGAAACGGGCTGTTTTTCGGGTTTTTCTTCGTTGCGTTTGGCGCTTTGATTTCGAGGATTAAAATTATTCCGTGTTTATGGCTGAGCATACTCGGTATTATTGTTTCTCTTGCAATCTCATTTGCAGAACTGACGCTTTTCAAGCATACCTGGGCATTTGACAGCGAGGTCTACGGTGCTTTGCAGCTGTCAAGCATACCGTTGTCATATTTTGCTTTTTCATTAGCGTCAAATATCAAATTTAGGGATATTAGAAACGCAAAAAACATCCGAAAAATGACGACGCTAATATATTTAATTCATCCGCTTATTATCATTATTTATTCCGGAATACATAATATCAGTAACTTTTCATTACCCTTCAAATCAATCTTCATTTATATTGTTTCAATTGCCGTCTCAGTTTTATGGCTGAAGCTGGAGCAATTAAAGAGACTGACATTTTTGAAGAAACTGCATTGAGTTTACTGTCTCTGCCGGCTTTTTTGTGTTTTGACATACATAGGCTTTACTTGACATTTGCACTTACTTTGATGTTTTTTTTGTCAACACAGACATTAGCTTGAACATTCTTTTACCGTATGCGGCGATAAAAGGCTCCGGATCCGCCTTGTTGAAAAGCATAAACACGTCTGTATTGTGAATATCCTTTATCCATTTCATGATACCTATGTTTTTATCTTTAACATGGTTCAAATCGTCACGTTCACACATCAGCACAGTCTCTCTGATGTGCAAATCCATTATCACATTGCCCAGGACTTCATAATACCACACCAACGGTATATTGAATCCGGCCGATGTATAGGCATAGGACGGCGCCCCGTTACGGAAGTTAATTTCTATGAAATAAGGAATACCGTCCACCACTTTTATTTCCAGCTCAAATATACCGTTATACTCAATAGTATTTAGGAATTTATTTAACGCTTCGATATTAAGATAGTCATATTTATCTTTTATAACCGCATAGCTTGTGCTACCGCGGTTTATCGGATATTCTCTGACTTTTTCAAGTTGTCCTAAAACATGTGCTTGTTTCCCGATTGTTTTGCATCCGCTATAACTTATCATAAAACTATTGTTTCCATCAACATATCGCTGGACAAGAATTCTACGGTATTCTTGGCCGGATTCCTTAAAAAGGCAAACCGCTTTGCGTACATCATCTTCTGTTTTACAAATCGTGATATCAGCCTTACTTCCTTCTATACTCAGAAGCGGTTTTATTATACACGGGAGACCAAAGCTTATAATATTGTTATACACAGAGTCATCCGTTTTCAGTGTGAGAGACTTGGGAACGAGAAAGCCGGACTCCTGTGCAAGGCTGCACATAATTTCCTTATTCATGTATTTTTCGACTTTTCCGCAAAGCCCCGGTACCACACATCTATCCTTTAAGCTTTCAAACTTACTGTCTATCTCCACTGCAGCTTTATCGCATCCCGGAAACAGCAGCGGCTTGCCGGGATAATTATCCAAAATCTTAATCAAAGTATTATAAATATCGCCGTCAACATGATATACTTTCCATGTGTATCTGCTGCTCTCTCCGTAGCCTCCATCAGAAAGGTTGAGATAAACGACCGGTATACCGTTTTCGCCAAGACTTCTGATAAGTCCCAGAGAGTTGAAATGCCAGTCGCCGATAACGATGGCATAATTTCCTTTCAAATCTTTTTCTTTATTATCCATAGAATTCTCCTCAAATTAAACCTTCTCATCTTGTAGTCTATTATTTCAATTCCTTTGCATCGTGCATATGTATGAACTCCGCAAGGAGTTCTTCCATTTTCAACCTTAATATCAGAAGTTGAAAGTTTTTTATAAATTGACTCAGTAAAAAAACCATTGTCTTCCTTAATCTCATAAAAAACCAGACCTGCACCATACACAGCGTCTGTACAATCCTGCGCAGGACGAATTGTTCTGCCGTTAACTTGAAAAATCTTACCGGCTCCGCGTGCGGTCTGGCTGCATTTTTCAACCGGGTTTTTTAAATAGGGTTTACCGTCAAAGATATTGTAAAGCTCCACATCTACTTTCATTGCGGCTGCGTCAGTAACGACCGACGCAACAAGATAATCGCCGCTAATCACCGTATCAACTGCATTTTTAATTTTAACAAGTATCTTTTCTTTTTCCCACTTATAGGGGAAATCAACTGCCTTGTATAACTGAATACAGCCATCCGCGCTTGTTTCCGGCATCATATAAATTGTTCCGTCTTTTTCAAAAACATAAGGATATGAAAGATGAAAGCTTTCCTCAAGCACGATTTGCGGCTTCGCAAAGTTTCCGTTCTCATATTTCATACAAACAATCAGGCCTTTTTCGGTCACATTGTCAAAAGCTTCCGAAAACAGCCATATCTCGCCGTTGTGTTCAAATAGAAAAGGATCGGCATACCAATATCTCTTGTTTTTTTCAATAGGGCAGAATTTAGCTTTTTTGTTGTTAAAAATATAATCGTCCTTACTGACTTCTCGATACGCAATGTTCCAATATGTTTCGATAAACAGCTCTTTCAGCGGTCTTATTGCAGCTCACCCTTTTAGATTATTTATTTGCGATCTTCAATAAGTGCGGTCAACTTTTTTAATTCGTCTGTATTTCCGCTCTCCTCTTTTAGATTCTCTTTTAATCGGCAATAAAGTTCATGGTCGTTGATAAGCCTTTTTATTGCGCTTGCCAAAGCCTGACCCGAAATTTCATCGGCAATCAGTCCTGTAAGCCCTTCTGAAATTTGACTGAAAGCCGTAGTAAATCCTGTTGTAACAATCGGTATTTCAAGAACCTTCGCTTCTTCTATCGCAATACTTTTGCCTTCATATCTTGAAGGCTGAACATAAATATCGCTGTTGAAAACGTACTTGTATGGATTTTTGTGCAACCCCTCAAGAAAAAAAATTTCTTCAAGGCAATACGCCTTTATTTTTTCCTTGATTGATAAATCATCAACAGCACCAATCATATGCCACTTGATTTTGCAACCGCACGCAACAAGAATTCTGCAAGCCTCCAAAGCTATGTCAGGCCCCTTTTCGTGTGAGACGCGACCAACTGTCACAATTCTTGTGCCGTTGAAATTATCATCAAAAGGGTTTTCTTCTCTCGCCTGCATCATCAGTTTGTTTTTGTCGATTATGTTTTCGATAACACGAACTTTTTCAGAAAAGCCAGGTAAAGCTTCCTTTAGAATTTCTGCGCAGGTATCTGAAACGGTAACAAGATAATTAAGTCCGCGCATCAGGTCTTCGTCCATACACTTGTCCATTTGCAGCTTATTGTAATCACTGTGGATATAGCCGATTTTTACATCGGCATCAATCACTTCCGACACTATGTAATTTGATGTTTTTTCCAGGTAACCGATTCCCGCGTCATAGTGTTTGAAATTATTACCGATAAATCTTTTAAGATACTTGAATGCATACTGCTCAGCGCGGTTTGTCATATTATACTTTCGCAAAACTACGGAATACATTATTCGATTGTAAGCCTGACAGAACTTTAGCTTTTTAATATCTCTTTTAACAGACTGGCCTAAAGGCAGTTTGAAATTGGTGAAGCTGTCGCTAAGCGGTAAAACATTTACTTTATCGGGAATCATATCTGCAATCAGTCCCGTTGGTCTTAATGAAAAGATATCTACGTTATATTCGCTGTAATCAATATTCTGAAGAACAGCAAGCAAGCTCTTTTCTGCGCCGCCATTGCCCAATGTTGGAATAACAAATATAATATTTTTCATCAAGAAACTCCTATTATATTTTGCCGCACTGCCTATTTCTCCCGCTCGCGCACCTGACCGCAAAACCCTGGGCGGCCGGCATGGGTGCTTCCCCGTTTCGCGTTATGGTTGTTACCCTGTATAGGGGTTGATCACATAATCACCGGCGCCTTCATAACCGAGAATTCTCGCGGGTACCCCGGCGACGACCGCGTTGTCCGGCACATCGTGCGTGACAACCGCGTTGGCTCCGATGGCCACATTGTTGCCGACCTTGATTCCGCCGATCACCTTCGCTCCGGGGGCAATGTATACGTTGTTGCCGATTACCGGGGTCCGCGCGACGCCGTTCTTGACCGTCTGGCCGATTGTCACGCCGTGGGACAGCGACACATTGTCCCCAAGCACCGCGTCGGCATGAACGACCAGCGTACCGAAATGCGCGATATGAAGGCCTTTTCCGATTTCGGTTTTTTCATAGATATCGAAGCCAAAACGAAGGCCCGCTCTATTCTTTTTCAGCTTATAATAAGGATACAATATGTGTTTAAAAAACTTTTGATCCCGGTAGAAGGCGCATTGGCGCATGGCATATGTAAAATAAAACCCGCCGGAACACCGCTTGTATTTGCGCAGGGCCTTTTTGCCGGTTTGTCCGCTGTATCGGAACAGGTCGGCTTTTATGTATTCTTTGAGTTCAGCTTTCGTAGAAATCGCCACGGCCGTCACCCCTCAATCAATTTGTATATTTCTTCGATCTGCCTGTCGCAGCTGTAATCCCCGCCGTACGCGTTGGAAGCGAGCGTTTCGCGCAGCCTGCTGTCGGCCATCAGGCGCCGTATATCCTCCGCGACGCTCTCGGCGTTCATCGGAGAAATCAGCGCGTCGAAGCCGTCGCGCACCTGGCCGCGCGCGGTCGGATAATCGGTGATGACGACAGGTCTGCCGAGCATCTGCGCCTCCCGCACAGTCACGGCTTTGCCCTCATACCTTGACGGTTGGACATAGATATCGCAGCTCTTCATGTACGGATATGGGTTGAGTTTTTTGCCAAGGAGCAGAAAGTTGTCAGACAGGTCGTGTTCGGCGATTTTTTTCTCCACATTGTGAACCTCGCTGCCGTAACCCACGGCGTACCATCTGATTTTTTCGCCCCTGTCCACAAGGATTTTGCATATGTCAACGGCGACGTCAAACGCCTTGGCATAACAGAACCGGCCTGTGGTCAAAAGCCTTGTGTACCCGTGATACCGCATTTCCTCCGGTTCGAATTCCTCCGCCTGTTTACGCACGAAGCCGACGGAAAGGATGTTCTCAACCGTGGCCATCTTGCCGGCCAGAGACGGGTACACCTTCGTGAACGCCCGGCCGCATTCCGAAGACACGGCCGCGATTTTATCGAAACTCTGCCATATGGCGAGGTCCTTTTTATAGTCGAGCGCGGCTTTTGAGTAATCCGTGTGGACCCACGCGATTTTGCGCTTTGCCCTGACCTTTTTGGCGACATAGTGGTGCGGCCACATAAAGCTTATCGCCGCGTCGTATGGTGTTTTCAGACCCGGAAGAAGGGCGATTGAACTGTCCCAATACGCCTGAAGATAGGCGAACACAACGGCGTCCGGCAATTCGCCGGAGTGTTTGTACCGGTTTGTCACAACGATTTTCGCCGCGGCGCGCGTGACTCCCATCAGCAAATGGCCGGATAAAAACACCTCTTTGATGGGCTTGAGGAGGCTTGCGCATTTCGGAATCTCCGGCAGAAGATTGCAGCGGCTGTCCAACAATGGCAGGAACTCGCCCTTCCGCGAGAAAAGCAGCAAATCGACATCATATCTCTCGTAGTCAATAAGCCCGAGCATACCGGCCAGGCTGCGCTCAATTCCGCCGACCTCCATGCTGCAGGCCGTGACAAGCAGCTTCTTTTTCATAGCGTGTTAACCCCACCTGTCTTTCATCCGGCTATGCACCTGGCCGTAAAGCCCAGAGCCGCCGGCATGGGTTCGAGACGGGCTGAATAAAAGCCGATGCCCTTTGTGTCGCCCTGCGCGAAATCCACACAACCGCTTTTTCTTGTCGCGCCGATTAAGAATTTTTGCGCTTTATCCGCCGCGGTTTTGTATGTATCGTCGCCCGTTAAGGCAAACAGCCTTGTAAAAAACCAGGCAAGCATGGCAGTCGCCGAGGAGTCCCCGGCGTCACGGGCGGCAACCTGCCTGCACCAGGCGCCCGTCGTAGCCTGGTAGGGCAGCAGCGCGCCGGCAAGGCAAACCATTTGCTCCATGATGAACCGCTTTGTATCACCGAGGCCCGTTCCGTCGGAAACCGAATTTGAATTTGAAGACAAACACAAATACGAATCCATCAGGCCGACGGCCAGCCAGCCGCACCCTCTGCCCCAGCCGTAAATTCCCAAAGGGGCCAAAGTACCGGTATCAAAACAATGAACGGGCAATTTTAAAAAAGGATGAAGCCCGAACTCAACATATTCCCTGATTTGCCTTTCGGCAAGTTCGACAGCTTCCCGTTTGCCGTATTCCAGGCCGTATAGAAAAAGGAACGGGCAAACCATGCCGACGGTGTCAACGAAGCGTATGCCCTGCAGTGAGGGATTATACGGCACCGTCGCGTTCCCCGCGAGCGAAAACAGCAAGCCGGCCGTTTTATCCATCGCGGGTTTTATTTTTGCTTTTTCCGCTGCAGCCTTCAGTATCGCGAAAGCGAGCATGGCGGAGTCCGGTTTGCTGTATTCGCGCGTCCATTCGCCGGTTCGAAAATCAATTTTTCGTTCAACAAACCGTTTGATTTCTCGCGCGGCGTCCGGTTCACCGGCAAACTCACAGGCCCCCAGCAGCAGCGACGCTTCCTGCCAGCATTGCAGGTTTTTGCTCGTATATCTGCCGGACAGCCTCTCGATAACCGTCAGCCTTTCGTTATCGCTAACGGGCACCGCGGGTGGTTTATCCAACTGTTTTAACAACCGCGAGCGTACGCCGGCCCGCCATTCGTCCGCATTGCCCCATTGGCCGATATGTATCCGGCCAAGAAAACGGCGAATGAGTGGTATGAGGTCGAGAAGAACAATCCCGGCAGCCGTGCCAAAAACAACCAAGGATACGACAAGATAAACCTTCACGTGCAACTCCCTCAATTTTCGTTCAGCAACGCGTAAAACTTTTCTATTTCGTTTTCATTACCGGCGGCCTTTTCGCGAAGGTTCGCGTTGAGTTTCTCCCTTAACCCCGGGTTGTCCGCCAACCGCTTGATTTTATCGGCGAGTGAAGCCGCATCCATGCCGGCGATAAGCCCCGTGACGCCGTCTTCAATCTGGTCGCGCACGGTCGAAAACTCGGCGCAGACAATCGGTTTCGCCAGAATCTTCGCCTCGTCAACGGCGATGGATTTGCCTTCGTACCGCGACGGCTGAACATAAATATCGCATTGCGCCATGTATTTGTAAGGGTTGGTCTGCCTGCCCAAAAACAGGAAGTCCCTTTCGATGCCCGCATTTTTTGCCAGACCCTCCAGTTCATTTCTGAGCGGGCCGTCGCCGACGATGTGCCAGCGCAAATCAACACCTTTGTCCAGCAGGTTACGGCAGGCCTCCACAGCCAGATCAATACCCTTTTCCGGCGACAGCCGTCCGACGGTAAGCAGTTTCAAGCCCCGGTAACTCTCATCAAACACAGGCTCCGACCCGGCCAGTTTTTCAATTTCAGCCTTTGAGACGATGTTTTCGATGACGGTTGTTTTGTCCGCCGCTGCCGGATGGATTTTGACCAAGTTTCGCGCGCACTCACCGGATACCGCGACTAACCGGTCCAGTTTCTCAAAATAAGCGGTGTCAAAAACGATGTCCGGATTCAGTTTTGAATAATCACTGTGGATATACCCGATTTTTTTCTTCGCCTTGGTTTTATCCACACAGTAATAAATCGAATTGCCTTCCAAGTATCCTATCGCCGCGTCGTACTCTTTTTCGAGACGGGGCAGATTTTTGCTCAGAAGATTCCATACAAGCCGGCTTTTTCCCGGGCTTTTGACTTTCCTTATCGCCGCCGCGTACCGCAGCCTCGAGGCGGCAAGCCCGGGTTTTCCTTTCTTCAAAAAATACAGAAATCCGCTTGCAAGGCTGCCGTCAAAATGCCGGTAATCTGCTCCGCCGTCGAAAATATTGACACACTCCGGAACAAGGCCGAGGAAAAAACCTTCACGCCTGAACAGCATCAGATCGACATCGTATTTTTCATAGTCCAATAGGCCGAGAAGAGAGACGAGGCTTCTTTCGGCCCCCCCGCCATCGAGCGAAGGTATGATAAACAGCAGGCTCTTTTTCAGAGGTATTTCCCCCTCATCATCATGGCACGGTATTGGTTACATAAGACGAAGAATCGTTTTGAGACACTACTTTGGCGGGAGCACCCGCGGCGGTCACCCCCGGCGGTACGTTCCTGTTGACAACGCTGTTGGCTCCTATGGCGCAGCCGTCGCCGAGTGTTATTTTCCCGAAGATCTTACTGCCCGGCCCGATATAAACCTTGTCGCCGACGGCCGGTATGGCGCCGGCTCCCTTGTTGCAATCGACGCCGAGAGTCACCTGATGCGATATGTTGCAGTTTTTGCCTATCGTAACCGACGGGTGGATCACGACGCCACCCCAATGCCCGAAATAAAGGCCTTTTCCTATTCTTGTGCTGTATTCGATATCAAAGCCGAATTGATAGCGCAAGCGCTTGAAACGCCGGTTCGCGCGGTAAAATGACGGCCGCGTCAGAATGTTTCTTCCCGACAGGTAATCGCATTTTCTCATCCAATACGTAAACCGGAACCCGGGTATAAATTTATATGTTCTTTTGAATGCCTTCCGTGATACTTCGCCGGTTTAGCGGAACAAGTCGGCATTTATGTATTCATTCAGTTCTTGCTTGGTTTTTATGTTGCTCAAGGCTGTCCCTCCGTTTTAAAAAGCGCTGTGCCCGCTTCGTAAGCCGACCGGATTTTTCCGGGTATCACCGAACGCAGTGTATGCTTGATTTTTTCCTCGTCCGCGCGCAGCGCTTCAAAGGCCTTTATAAGTTGCGTGGCGCTATTAATTTTACCGGAGTCAAGAACATATTCCTCATCGCCGAAAAGATCAAAGGATATGCCCCGTGATTTCACACTGTATCCCAGAACGATCGTCGGAACGCATGATGTGTAGGCGGCGATGGTCGCGTGGGTGCGCGCTCCGACAAAAAAGCGCAGGCGGGAGATATAGCCCTTATACTCAAGCGCGTTGAGATTGCCCGGCAAGAGGAACAGCCTTCCATCTGCGTTGTTCGAACATAATTTGTATAAGGCTTTTAGTGCCGGCATATCGTCGTTGTTCGAGGCCGTTACATGGGGAATGAGGGCGACGGCCATATCGCTGTCGGCAAGGATGGATTTTATAAAGCCGGCAGCCGCTTCCATAAGCGACGGATTGCGGGAGCAGACGATGGAACTGATGTTCAAACCGACGGTGTTGTTTTCCTTCCACCCTTCCGGAAGAGGCAGCTTTTCCTTACCCAGGGTAAACGCGGGGTCCGGAAACAGATATACGCGGGAATTAAGCGCCTTGCGTTTTAAAAGATCGTAAGTCAGCGGCTCACGCGTGAAAACGGCGTCGAAGCAGCCGAGGTTTTTCTCTTTTTCCGGCGTCAAGTCCTCCTCACCGACAGACGCGCCCCAAAGCACTGTTTTTTTGCCCATCCGCTTTAATTTTTCCGTCAGTATCCGGATGACCGCGTTGTCACCGTAGCAATAGGAATCGCCCCCGACGGAAAGACATAAATCGGCGCCGCGGGCGCTGTCGAGAAAAGCGGAATAGCCTTTCAGCACCGAATAGCTTTCGTCACGCAGAAGCCTGATTTTTAACGCCGCGGCCAAGTGCTCAGCCCTCGTCAAAGTATTGGGCCGAAACGGCTCAACGCGCACGATATCCGCAAGCAGGGCGTCCTCTTCCGGAGCGTAGGAAGACAGATTGTATTCACAACCGGTCAAAGCGGTGTCCAAAACATTGACAGTCCCGCGGATAATCGCCTCACAGCCCCGGTTGAGGCTGCCGGAATGGTTGAATAGAAATACTCGCAATCATGGCCCTCCTTTCCCGGCAAGCGTTATTTCAATTTTTGCAGTTGCCGTTTGCCCCTCGTCGCTTTCAAAAGCTTGGCCGGCAAAATAAACAGCACCTCCGCCGCTCTGTACTTTTTTTTCTCAATACTTTTTAAGATCTCGCCGGAACGTCTGCCGGCCATCGCACCGTAGTAAGCCACCTCCAAAAAAAGCCTGAGATCGCTTATACGGGTGACACCAACATCGTTCAATGTAGACAGCTTCCAGTAGAAATTAGAAACATAACCCTCCCCGACATGGTTTTTGTACCAGGCTAATGTGAGGGAATCCGGCTCGTCCATATAATAAATCCTGAATATATCGTTGACGTAATATTGCTTGTAGTCTTTATCTATTTTGTTCCATACGATGCATTCCGTAATAAACGTGGTTCCGGGTGGCTCGGGAAAAGGATACTTCTTCGAAATATCGAGCCGGAGGCAGCCTTGTTTTTCGCCGGATACGCTTTTCGCCGATAGGCGGGGATTTTCGCTTGAGTTGATTCCCTCGGGAAATTTATCCCCCACGATACTTAGATCTTTGGAATCGGCGCATAAACCGACGACACACCAATAGTCCTGCTTTTTCTCTTCCGGAATACTATCCCAATGAAAAAGCATGCGTTCCAGTGCGTTATCGGCCAAAGCGTCATCGGAGTCCAAAATAACATAATACTCTGTCTTCATAAGTTGATAAGCCATATTGATTGCCGTGTGTTTCCCGCCGTTTTCTTTATAATAGTAACTAACAGGAAAAAATGCCGTCTTTTTATAATCGTCGATAATTTCTTGAATACCATCGGTGGAACCGTCGTCGATAACCAGCCATTCGAATTCATGAAATGTCTGCCGCATCAAGCTGTCAAAAGCTCTGTGGATCGTATGTTTTCTGTTATATACCGGCGTCAGGACGGTGATTCTTTTCGAGCTCATCTTAATTCCCTCGCAACAATTTTATTAAAGAGACCTTGAATTTCAAAACTGCGGCAACCGCTCGTATTCCCAAAACAGATTTTAAACGGATAAAGGAAAATAAGATTTTTTCAAAATCGGAGCAACCGGCCAGAAGCGGTTTCCAGTTTTCTTTTAGAATCCTTCGCATTTCACCGTTGAGTAAAATACTTCTTATGACCGACTTTCGACTTTTCCCATTCAGTTTTCTGTTTGCGAAAAGAATAGCCGCCGCTATTTGTTTAAGCATTTTCGGTGTATTGAGTTTGTTGATTTCATCCCGGGTCATACCTAAGTCTTGAAACAGTTCAAAGTCAAGGCGGTATTGGTTAAGAATATTTGAAGCGTAATCATATCGAATGTTTTGAATGGCGCCTGTTTGCACGAAGCGATAGAAATAACCAAAGTAATCCGTATAATATACCGTCTCGCAATGCCTCAGGAATCTCAGCAGAAATTCTCTGTCTTCACCGTGTTTCTTTTTTTCGGTAAAAAACAATTGCTGGCATACAAGAATTTGTTTTAAAAACAGTTTGTTACAACAGGAATTAAACGATTCATCGACCAGCATAAAAGGATAAATGTGCTTCAGCATTCCCAATTTTTTCATGGCGGTATCGGCCGGAAAGGGATAGTGAATTTCAACCGTCTTTTCTGGATACTCACTTATAAACTTACAAAAACTTAGTTCGGCTTTGGTTTTTTTTGCGGCGAAAAGTAGTTTCTCATACATTTGCGGAAACAAAAAGTCGTCCGAATCCACAAAGCCGATGTATTGCCCCGCCGCCGCGCGTATCCCCGCGTTCCTCGCGGCGCTGACTCCCGCATTCCTCTGGTGAATCACCCGGATATTCGCGTAATCGCTCGCGTACGCGTCGCATATCGCGGGCGAACCGTCGATCGATCCGTCGTCGACGAGAATCAACTCCATCCGGTCAAACACCGTTTGGGCAATAATCGAATCCACGCATTCTTTTATGTACTTTTCGGTGTTATACACCGGGACGATTACGGAAATGTCAATGACCATGTTCAGACTGCCCTGCTCTCAGCCAACCGTTAGACGGTTAGAATCGCTTTCTTCTGATTTTATCCAGCGCGGCGGGTCCTATCATCTTGCTGGCCGCTCTTTTGATTTTTGTTTTCAGCCGAACTCTTTTCGGCAGCCAGGTTTGAGCGAAATGGTGAATGGCGCAGCTGTCCGGTGTAATATAGCTGACCGCGTTGATGTAATCGTAAGGGCTGAAAAAGGTGCGGGGATATACGGTTACGCCGCCGACGGTTTGCAGAACATCCGTTCTTTGAAGGCCTCTTTTTTCCAAGAGTTTTGTAAACAAAACAACGTTTGTGTTTTTATACTTGCTGCCGTCGTCCAAAATATAAGACGAACGGTTATAATGCTCCATGTATTCCTCCAAAATGGGCATTCGCGGTTCCGAACCGATGACGCAAGTGCCTACATAACCGCCCTCTTCAAAACCCGCGAACATGCCGCAGGACAAAAACTTGTCAAATTTCGCGAGCACTTCCACGTCCGTGTCAAGGTAAATCCCGCCGTAATGAAACAGCGCGTAAGCGCGGGCATAATCACTGACAAACGCGTAATTTTTGTATTCATACGCCTGTTTGACAAATTTGTTGATATTGATATCGAAATTGCTTTCGTTCCATTCTTTCAACTCGTAATCGGGCAAAGCCCTTTTCCATGACGATATGCACTTTTCGGCGAGTTTGGGTTTTTCGCCTTTCCCGAACCAACAATAATGAATGATCTTCGGAATCATTTCAGACCCCCTTGAAATAGGCGCTTCCGTAAAAATCGATTGAATATCTCGCGTTTAAAAAGTAGAACCAAAACAGGACCACGCATGATATATAAACAATCTTCCTGTCTTTCCGTTTAAAGCAATTCCGTACAATCCAAGCTGTCAGTATTATGAAATAAATCCCCGTATAAATCGCGAACCGCGCGAAAATCCAGTTGTATAAAGAGATAATATAAAAGCAGCAGTTGATTACGCCAAGATTGATCAAAATATCTCCCGTTTTACCCAATAGTCTAAACTTTTCTTTTGAAAAGTAGGCGATAATCAGAGGCAAAATCATGACAAAAACCCTGACAATATTCGAGCCCTTCTCCTGCCCCTTCGTAAACCAGCCGACGTCGTTGTAGATGCTGAAATCCGACTGGGATACCACATTGAGGAATTGGGGCAAAAACGCGTCGAAGAGCAGCGTCGCGACAACGCTGCCGAAGATGATGGCCAGAGTGGCAAACGACCAGGCCTTTCTGCGCACAACAAAGAAAACGGGAATCATGATAATGGCGGACGAGTGGAATCCATAGGCCAGCAGCACAAAGACGGCAAACTTCAGCCAGGCATGCTTATCTTGAGAAAATAAGTATTTTGACCCAAGCAAGATGATGCCGGCGGCCATATATTGCCCCATTCCGCTGAAGGAAAACGTATAGTAGGTTGTGGCGACATACAAAAAGATGGCCAATTCGTAAGGAACCGCATATCTATATAGAATATAAATAACGGGAACGCAGCTGAGCACCGCTCCCAAAAAAATCATCAGTTGGGCGTCTTCGGTGATTTGGCGCATGAAATATTCAAAATACGCGGACAGAATCTCCTTTGTCCCCGGCTGCGGCGCGGGCATATCGTCAGATAAAAGGTTGTAACTATGTATGATATAAAAGGTGTCACCGGCTTGGTTTCGCAAACCGGAAAAAACCGTGAACAAAATGGCAGGGACAACAAAACCAACGGGATTCGGAAGGCTCTGGCCTAAAAGCCCTTTTCCCCTGACAGGGTATTTTCTCGCCGCCAAGGCAGCGGCATACGATATGGTCAATATGACAACAAGATAGGTCATCCGGCACCCCGCTTATTTTTAGCCATTCGCAAAATATAGAGCCATAACAGGAACCCCGCCGGTATACAGGCCAGGGTGATAAACTTGCACGGTGATTGTTTCAGCCAGTTTTTATCCTTACCGATGATACAGCTCGATACATAGTGAACGGCTTGATTAAATTTGAACTTGGTACCCGCGAACGGAAGGCCCATGCAAAGCCTTCTGCTGTACGCGAAGCCCTTGGGATTTCTCAAATACTGCCGGAACATATTCAAAGACGAGCCGTCGGGCAGATACTCGACGATACAGACGACCTCGTTCATATTTAATAATTCGTAACGGATGTCCAAAAGGCTGTATTTGGTGGCCAGATTGACATATTTCTCCCCTTCAAAGATCGGGTAAGGAGTTTCTCTTGTCAGGTCGGACCGCAATATGAATTTTTTGTCGCCGGTGATTTTGTACTTATAGTAATACTCGTAGGAAGTCGCGCGTTTGACGTCTTCGGGAAAGCGCGAACCGATAATCTCACCGTTTTCATAGGCGTCAAGAGCGAGAAAGCCGGCGATTTTTTCGTCCTTTTCAGCCGTGTTCCAGAAAGACAGTATCTTTTCGACCGCGTCGTCGGGCATATAATCGTCGGAGTCAATGCAGGTGTTCAACGTCGTGTCGATATGCGCGTAGGCAAGGTTATGGGCGCCGTGCATACCTTGATTTTCCTGATAGAAGTACCGGATTTCAAAACCGTTGTCTTCGCGCATCCAGCCTTCAACCAGTTCACGGGTATTATCGGTGGAGCCGTCGTCGGCCACAAGCCAGATAAAGTCCTTGCAACTCTGCCTTTTCAGAGATTCATAGCAGTTTGGCAGCACATAGGCTCTGTTGTATGTCGGTGTGAAAACGGTCAGCAAGGGCAAAAAGCACACATCCTTACTCGATACCCAGAGCGCGTGAAGCCATCTTCTCGCAGCTCATAAATTCGTCGTAATACTCTTTGTTGGCCTTCATCATCCGGTATCGCCGGTGTTGGTCAAACAGGGTTTCAATTTTTTCGCAGCATTCAAGCTCATCTTTAAAGCTGAAATAATTTTTTCCGTCCGCCAAACCGCCGGCGGAGCTGTAATACAGCGGTTCGGAAACGATGGCTTTCGACGCGGCAATGTATTCGGCAAATTTCCATCCGGTCGACTTGTGCAAACCCATGGTGGCTATTTGAATATCGAAGCTTTTCATTCTTGCCAGGTACGCTTCTTTACGGCCCAGTTCCGCGTTGTCGAGAAGCAAGTCGCCGTATTCTTTTTCGGCGAATGCCGAATAGGTAATTCCGCCGAAAAACCGGCTGCCGAATTCCTTGCGGCATCGGCGGATGCACTTCGCCCGGCTCTCGTTAATCTCATGGCGCTCCTCACTCATTGCCCCGGTCAGCTGCCCGGGGTAATCACCGGCCGGGTCCCAAAGCCTGGCCATAAACAGTATACGCGGTTCTTCACCGGGCACCGGTTCGGCCCTGAAATTTTCCTCATAAACACTGCTGTTGCTGTACGGATTCGCGGGCAGCATTCGAATAATTTTTTTTACTTTTTCCCGTGCCGGGTCGCAGGGCACCGGCCAATGCGCCGGGCTGCCTTTGACGGTCACAAGGAAATTGGGAGCCGTGGGACAGATTTTGCCGGGGTTTGACAGGCGGTCGTTCAAGCCGCCGTGAAAGCTTCGTTTATAAAGAATGTCGCACCTTTCCGTCAAGCCGTCGTATAAAACTTTGTAATCTTCCCCTTCTTTCAGGAGATTGCCGTACCCGTCATTCATATCGAAAATGATACGCTTCCCGCCGAACAATACTTCCAGCATATTGTAAGGGAGCCTTTGCGGGTTTTCCGGCTTTAGGCGGCTTGTTTTCAGCCGGATGGCGCCTTTTCGGTCAAGAAGCGCCAAACCCGCGATGATTTGGTAAAGGTGAAGGGGCACCTCACTGAGATTGAGAACGCATTCCACAATAAAACTCCTCCAGGCGGCGGGCTGTGGTACGGATATCAAACCCGGCTGTTTTGACGGTTTCGTTCGCGCCGAGCCGGTTCGTCGCCTTTGTGTCAACATTCTCTGCCCATAGGGTGGGGTTGCCCAAGGGCAGAAACCCGATAAGGCCGCAACCCAGATCCGCTTCGCGCGGCACGGCTTCCGAAACAACGCAGGGAAGCCCTGCCGCCTGCGCTTCGACAAGCGTTACCGGGAGGCCTTCGAATTTTGACGGCAACAGGAACAAATCCATGGCCTGCATCAACCGATGAACATCGTCCCTCAACCCCATGAACAGAACTTTTTGTTCGAGAGCCTTCGCCTTGACTTTTTCCCCGACGGCCGGTTTGAGGACGCCGTCGCCGACAAGCAAAAGGACGGAATCGGGGTTCCTCTTCGCAATTGCCTCGAATATGTCAATCAAAAACAGATGATTTTTTTGGTCATAGAAACGGCCGACATGGCCAAAAACCATCGTCGTCTCACTTATGCCAAGCTCTTGCCGAACCCTTGCCCGCGTCTCGGGCGAAAAACGGTATTTTTCGGTTTCAATCCCGTTCTTTATAATCTCGGCTTTTTCACTTTCCCCGCCGAACAGCCATTTTGCCGCCGGCACCGAGCAGGCGAGCAAGTTCGTCGCGTTGGGAACGATCATCGCCTTGCAGCGGTCTTTATAGCGGTTTTCAAGCACGTACAGCAGGCCTTGCCGCGTATACCGCGTATTGTGGCTGTGGGCAATTCTGACCGGGACGCCGGCTTTTACGGCGCTTTTCAGGATAAGGCCGGTTGTCGTTTCAAGATGGGAGTGAACAACGGTATATTCCGGGTGCGCTTTGAAGAATCGGGTTAATTGATATCGGTAAACGGGTGGAGTCAGCTTCGTTAAAAACTTCATACGGTATATCCGGCCGCCGAGGTTCTCGATTTCCTCCTCGAAATACATTCTTTCAAAACAATTGACCAAAAAATCAAATTGCACTTTGGAACGGTCTAAAGTCCGGTAGATATTCATCAGCAGGGTCTCGGCCCCGCCGCAGTTCATGGAATGCAGGACATGAAGCACTCTAACACATGGCATCGTAAACCGCCCTCATTTCCTCCACGACGCGCTCCCGGCAGAAGGGGGTCACACTGTTCACGGCAGCCTCGGACAGTTTCCTGTACAATTGCTTGTCGTCAATCAATCCGAAAACTCTTTGGACCATCGCGCCGGTGTCACCGGGTGCGACCAGATAACCGTTCACTCCGTCGCGCACCAATTCCCTGTGGCCACGGTTATCGACCGCGACGACCGGCAGGCCGCAGGCAAGGGCTTCCATGATATTGACGGGCAGGCCTTCCCTGAGACTGGAAGCCACGGCGATGTCGCACATCGGCAGAAGCTTGTCCACATCGGTTCTCATACCGTAAAACTTCACATTTTCATCAAGCCCGAGCCCGGCGGCCATTTGTTTGTATTTACCGGCCATAGAGTCCGGGCCTATCAGCAGCAGTTTCACTTTTTTGTTTTTTGCCGCGGCTGTTTTCATCGCTTTTATAAGAAAGCCCTGGTTTTTATTGCCGTTGAGCTCGGCGACATAGACAAGCAGAATGTCGTCGGCGCGATACCCGTTTTCCCGGCGCAGCGCCTGTTTCGTTGCAGCCGAAGCCGGTTGAAACTTGTCCGCGTCAAAACCGACGCCGTGAACCCGAACGGTTTTTCCCGGCTTTAACCGCTTCGTCGCAAAGCGGTAATCCTCTTCATTAATCGTAATCAGGCAGTCTGTCCGCCCGGCCAGCAGGAATTCAATGGGATAATAAACGAGCCAGTTTTTCAGCGGCGCCCCCATAAAAAAATGAAAGCCGTGGGCCGTGTAAACCACTTTCGTACCCCGCTTTCTAACCTTGCCGGCTGCCAGCCTCGCGAGCGCGCCGCCCATGGGCGTGTTGCAATGCACAATGTCGTATTTGTTTTTATTCAATAGCTTTTTCAGTTGCAGAAAGCCCTTTATGTTCCGCGGCATGAAAGGGGAACGGGCAATGTCAATTCTGTGGCATTGGTCGCAGCCGGGCATCGAAACAGGCTCACAGCAGGCGGCTTCCACCTCCCACCCCTTCTCTTTAAACAGGCCGAAATACGGAAGGTGAAAACACAGGAAATGCTCGGCTATGGTCGCGACAAAAAGCACTTTCATTTCAATGAACCCTGCCTTGGCTCGGTGTTGGCCGGCGTTGTTTTACCGGACGGTGTTCAGGGGAACCGTATCGGGCGAACCGGTGAAAGCCTGCATGGTATTATCGGCGTCACAGTTGATTCCCTCGCGTTTTATAACCTTAATGACGGTCCGCATGAGGATTTTGAAATCCAAGGTAAACGATATGCCCTCGACATAAGCGACGTCGTATTCAAACTTCTCCTCCCAGGTTATCGCGTTTCTGCCGTAAATCTGGGCCAATCCGGTAATTCCGGGCAGAACCTCATGCCTGCGGGCCTGGCGTGGGGAATACAGCGGCAGATATTCGACAAGCAAAGGGCGCGGACCGATGAAACTCATGTCCCCCTTTATGACGTTGAGAAGTTGCGGCAATTCATCGAGGCTCACTGCTCTGAGAAATCTGCCGATGCGGGTCATTCGCTCCATATCCGAAAGCGGTTGGGAACTTTCCGCAGGATGCACGGCCATGGTACGAAATTTGTTGATGGTGAATACCTTGCCGCCTTTGCCCGGGCGTTTTTGCCGAAAAAGCACCGGCCTGCCGCCCCCTGTCAGTAAAATCAACGCGGCAATGGCCGTTATCAGAGGCGAGAAAAGCAACAGAAGCGTTAAAGCGGCAAAAAAGTCAATCAACCTTTTAATTCTTATGTACACCCGGACCTCACCTTTCGACTATCACGCCATTTCAGCCGCCGCGAACTCCTCATGCGTTCTGAGGCCGGCATAATTGGGGACTATTTTTTTCAGAAGCGGACGAACCGTATCGTTGTCAACAGCCCTCAATTTTTCAAGAACACTGATAAACAGTTCCTCGTCAACCTCGACGGGGGTTGTGACAAAAATTTTATTGTTCGCCGTCATTTGCCTGCCTTCCATCTCTTCGGCAAGCGTCAGCTCTTCAAACAGTTTTTCTCCCTGCCTCAGCCCGGTAAACCGGATATCCATGTCAAGATATGGCGTATAGCCGGATAACCGGATGAGATTTTCGGCGAGGGAAAGAATTTTCACCGGATCGCCCATATCCAAAACGAAAACCTCCCCGCCTTTTGACAGCCCGCCTGCCTGCACCACAAGCTGGGCAGCCTCGGGGATGGTCATAAAATACCGGGTGATGTTCGGGTCGGTGACCGTCACCGGGCCGCCATGCTCGATTTGCTCTTTAAAGATCGGAATGACACTGCCATTCGAGCCCAGAACGTTGCCGAAACGAACGGCCGCGAAACGGGTATTCTCCGAATGGCGGTCAAAATACTGGATAATCAGCTCGGTAACCCGTTTTGTCGCGCCCATGACATTGGCCGGGTTGACAGCCTTGTCGGTGGAAAGGATGATAAACTTCCGGACGTTGGCTTTAAGTGCCGCCTTCGCGGTATTGTATGTGCCGAAGATGTTGTTTTTTACCGCTTCGCAGGGGCTTTCTTCCATTAACGGGACATGCTTATGGGCGGCGGCGTGGAAGACGACGGTCGGCTTAAATTCGTCGAAAACCTCTTTCAAACGGTTTTCGTCCTGCACGGAACCGATGCGGATCACAATTTCGGGGGAACCTTTGTATTTGTTGTCAAGCTGGTTTTTCAGAGAAAAAGCGTTGTTTTCGTAATTGTCAAATATAACGATGACGGCCGGCTCGTACAACGCGGCCTGACGGCATAACTCGCTGCCGATGGAACCGCCTCCGCCCGTGATAAGCACAACCTGGTCTTTCAGATACGAGCATATATCGCTGTCAAGTTCCACCTCGGGGCGCGGCAGCAAGTCCGTAATCTCGACATGCCTTATTGTACTCAGATTGGGTTTTTCGTTTTGCATTTCATGCAGAGAGGGTGAGGTTTTCAAAACGCAGCCGGTTTCAAGCGCAATTTTTATCACTTCGGTCTGCCTTTCCGCCGCGGCAGACGGCAGGCAGATGATAATCTCGTCAACGGCATACTTCACGGCCAGCTCAGGTATTTTTTCACAGCCGCCGCGCACGGGCACCCCTCTGAGTCGCTTACCCTGTTTCTCTGTGTTGTCGTCGACCACCACCACGGGGCGGCCGAGCCGGAATCCGTTGGCCTCAAGTTCGGAAATGATAATCATACCCATGGTCCCCGCGCCGACGATCATAACGCGCTTTTCCTTGGTTACCAATTCCAAAGAAGTATGCTTTTGCTTTCGCCTAGCGGCGCGGTACAACAGCCGCAAACCGCCGATAAGCGCGGCGATGGTCAGCGTTCCGGTAAAATAAACAGCCGGTGTCAGCGTGGAAATGGGTAATCGCGGAATTTTTAAGTTTTTCCCTATCGCGTCGATACCGACACCTAAAATGCTGCCGGTTAAAACCGCGCCGGCGCATTGCATCAACTCGTGCATACCGGCATACTGCCAAATGCTGCTGTAAAGGCCGAACATGCGAAAAACCAGTAAATACGCCAGTGTCACGAACGGAGCGCGGCTTAGCAGTTGATTCATTAAATACTGCGGAATATCGCCGGCGAACAAAATATACGCGGTCAGGAAGTAGCCCAAATTGACAAAAACAGCGTCAAAGACTAATAGCACAAGCTGTTTTGAGAGCTTATTAATTTTTCGGAATGTCTTTTTCAATACACGCCCTCCCGAAATATAACCGCGTTGTCACACAAAAGGCGATTTTTCACAATATAATCGAATTGTATTCTATTACTTTTCCTCATTAAAGTCAAATGGTAAAAACGGTAATTCCTTTAAAAGCTTTCTATATCAAGCCCTTTGCTTTCGGTAAGACGGCTTTGCTCTTTTGCCCGAAACTGTTTCGGTGTCAATCCCGCGCATTTCTTAAAACTTTTGTTGAAATGGCTTTGGTCATAGTATCCGAGCGCGGTCCATATCTCGGAAATAGGTTTTTCCGGGTCGGCAAGCAGTTTCTTGGCTTCTTCGGTCTTTTGTTTTTGTATGTAATCGGTAATACACAAGCCGGTTTGTTCTTTGAAACTGCTGTTGAGATAGCTCGCGTTCATACCGAGGCTCCGGGCTGCCTCCGCGACAGAGATTCGCTCGTTGAGATGCTGTGAAATATACTCTTTGACACCGGCCACGGAAACGCTCAAGCCGGTGTCGGCCGCTTCTTTGATTTTGTCGGCAAAATCAAACAGCATTTTCAGCGTCAGGACATTCAGGTTCTCGATGGTGCGGCATTCTTCGCAAAGCCCCGCGTATCTCTCCCAAAGGGAACCGATCAGCCTTTCGCCGACTCCCTGCACGGAAGCTTTTTCGCATACAAGGGCGCAAAGGCCGATAAACCTGTTCTTTTTATTCCGAAAAGACACGGCCGAGTCTTTTGACGAGCCGAAAAAGCCGTATGCTCTGACGATTCTCGCAATGCCGGCTTTGTCGTTCTTCGAGACATAATCAACGGCGGCTCTGTGTAAAGTTCTTATGATGATGCCGGCATCCGTGTCCGCACCCGGCGCCGTGAATTGTTCTTCCTCTTGTGGAACAGGGACACTTTTATTCCTCATACTATCACCACTTACAATTAATTATACCAAAAACAATGATTAATACAATACATGCTCCGGATTTCATGATACGATAATCATATGTTCGAAGCAAGTTTTATGAAAGGAGAAATACTATGATTGGATTAGGACGCTGGATTTGCCATGTTGACACGATGTTCTTCAGAGGGGACGCCAAACTTCACCTTTTTGACAAAAACGGAGAGTATGGTTTCGAGCTTGTGCTGCCCGATATGGACATTCCCGAAATCGAAGTTTCCGATGTGAAGGAAGACGGAAACACCCTGACGGCCATCGCCCGCGTCGACCTGCTCCCCGGCAAGGATATCGAAGTAACCCTCACCTTTGAGGACAACGACACGATGACCGGCTTGCTCAAGGTGCCCTTCATCGGAAAAATCAAGCTGAAGGACGGCCGGCGCGACGTCTAACTATTTCAATGGAAACGGCGGGGGGAAGCGATTCCGCCCGCCGCGGTTTTTAAAAATCCGGGAAGGAAGTGACGGTATGGGTTTGCTTGAAAAATGGCTTGTGTTCCGGGAATACCGGATGGTTCAAAGAATTCTGGCTTCTCTGCTTGTCATCGCTGAAATGCTCGGCGCTTTTATTTTCGGGCTCCCGCAAACCCCGCGAGGGCAAAGAATCGACTTGGGCGCGTGGGAACTGGTCTGGTCCGACGAGTTTGACGGCACGGCGCTCGACACCTCAAAATGGCGCCCGGCCGGCGACGGACTCCGCCGCGGCGGGTATTGGGACGCCGGAAACGCCATTGTGCAAGACGGTTTTTTGTATCTTCGGACGGATTATCAGGAAAACGGGCGGTTCGGCCCCGGCTGGTACAGCGGAGCCATAGAGACGCGGGGGCTTTATGACAAAGTTTACGGGTATTTTGAGTGCCGCTGCATCTGCCCGGGCGCCGCGGGGCTTTGGGGCGCTTTTTGGATGTTCGCCCACGGCGTCGGCAGCATCGACGGCAGCGGCAACGACGGCGCGGAAATCGACATCTTCGAATCCCCGATGTACGCCCACCCCAACAGGCTTAAGCGCGACTGCGTCACCCATACCATCCACTTCGACGGATATGGTGCGGACCATCAGTCGACAATGCTCGGGACCTTTAAGGTTGACAACCCCTATACGCAATTCAACACCTACGGCCTGGAGTGGAACGAAAACGAATGTATTTTTTATATCAACGGCGTCGAAACCGACCGTATCGGCGGTGACTATGTTTCCCATGTTCGCGAATGGCTGCTGCTGACCGTTGAGGTCGGCGGAACGAACGGCGTGCCGGGAGCCGGCGAGGACGGTGTGATTTCCGTCGGGGACAACGGCGTTATCACCGACAACCCTTCTGCTCTTTTCCCTGTCGATATGACGGTCGATTATGTCCGGGTTTATGACCGGCGGGCCGGCGCATCGCCTTCAAAATGAAAAAAAGCCGTTCGCGACTGCGATAGTTACAAAAATACACGAATTGTACAATACACCGTTCGCCGTGAATGGTACAATGGCGTCGATGAGTATTCATCAATTTTGATAAAGGAGTTTTTATGATGATCGGTTTAGGAAAATGGGCTTGCCGCGTGGACACCATGTTTTACAGAGGAGAAGCGTTTTTTACCATCAAGGACAACAACGGGCAGTACGGCTGGGAACTTGATGTGCCGGGCGTCGACATCCCCGAGATCGAAATCCGCGATGTCAAGGAAGACGGCAACACGCTGACCGCCATCGCGAACGTCGATCTGCTGCCCGGCAAGGATATTGAAATTACGGCCACCTTTGAGGGCGACACGGTTGACGGGCTTCTGAAAATCCCGTTTATCGGTAAGATTAAACTAAAGGACGGCAAAAGAGTTTCCTGATTAAAAACTGCGCGGCGGCTTCCCCCGGCTTGCGGGAGAAGCCGCCTTTCTTTTTTTTTCTACTCGGGAAAATATACAGGGGGAAATAAGTCAAATCGGCGGCAAGAAGCCCGCCCTGCGTGTCATAAACAGCGGCGGTCGTGTCGGTTTGGCCTTGAACGCGGATGGTCTCCTCAACCGTGGCCGTTCCGCCAAGGCCGGAAAACGAAACCGTCTTTGCCGGCACGCTGTGATGTAAAATTATCAGGCCATACTCTCTTCGGCTTTCGCGTCAATCGAGGCCGCGGCCGCCTTCCGGCGCTCTTTTAGTTCCGCCTCGATTCTTTCGCGCTCCCGTTTATCGTCGCGTATGAAGCTGACCGCGATGAGGTAAAGAACGGAGCCTACGACCGGGCCGGCCATGTACATCGGCCACATGCTTTTGCGGAACCGCGCGTTTTGCGGCAGACCGGCGGCTTTTCGTTTGCTGTCGTACCCCAGGCGCGATAACAGCTCGCCCTCGATGAGTTTGCCGATGCCGCCGGTCATTTTACTGACGAAATTCTGCATGGAAAAGGATATTCCTTCCGTCCGAACGCCGGTCCGCCACTCCAGATAATCGATGGAGTCGCTCAGCAGGGACCGGTGCGCGATATCCATCATGGAGCCGGGGATGTTCATGATACCGCTGAGCAGTATAATGACAGCCATTCTGCCGATGGATTGGTAGCCCACGAAGTACGCGAAAACGCGAAGCGTTATGGACATCATTTGGGACAGCACCAGAATCTTTTTCATACCGCCGATTTTTCGCGCGAATTTCGTCGCAAAGAACACCGCAAACGTACCGGGTATTCCGGATAACAACCCGACGATAAAATCGGCCGTTTTGCCGTCGATATGCAAACTGCCGATATCGTAAGACACCATGTTTTCAAAAAAGTACGCGTTGCCGACCCTCGGGTTCAGGCTCAGCACCAGGCGCGCGATGACAATGAGAACCAGCGTTCTGTTATAACGCAATAGAGCGAGTGACCGCCAAATATTATCCTTCGGCGTTTCGCTGCGGACGGCCTCGGGCATTTTATGGGCCGACATGGAAACGAGCTCGCCGCCCAGCGCGAAAATGAAACCAAACACGATAAAAACGGCCATATCCGAAACGCCGTAGTACCTTTCCAACAAACTGCGGAGTATCTGAAACGTCCCGACCACGGCTCCCCCGGCGCCCGCGCCGATGGAAACCCATTGCGCCACCCGCGCACGCTCGCCGGAAAGCGGCGAGGAAACCGCCACCATTCCCCACAACGCCGTATCCTGCAGAGAGTACACGACGTCCCAGACAAAATAAATCAAGAGGATATACAGCAGTTTGCCATTCTCCTCAAAACGGACATTAAAAAACATCATGGCCGACAACGCGCCGATGAACGGGGGAAGCCATAAAAGAAACGGCCGCAGCTTTTCTCCGCTTCTAAAGCGATGCTTGTCGACCGCGGCGCCGATGACGGGGTCGTTGAGCGCGTCCCAAAAATAGCTCGCGAAAAACACCCTGCCGACTTTCTTCGGGTCGATATGCAAAAGGTTGATGCAAAAATAATTCAGCCAGCCGCTGACATAGCCGTAGCTGACATTTTGGCCGGCCAAGCCAAGCGCATAATGAAACAGCTTTCTGTTCTGAACTTTGCCCTCCGTTTCCTCTTCGGAGAGCAGGAAATCCATCGGGTATTCCAAACAAAGCACCCTTTCCGGCCTTTTTGATAGGATGGTTTACCTGGCGTTCGGGCGGCGCGTAATCCGAGCCGGGTTGTGGCGGTTCGGCCTGCCGGCTTCCCGCGGGCTGTCGGGCGACCGGCTTGGACGCGGCGGACGCTCCGGCTTCGGCAGCGCGTAGTTGATCAACAACGGGTACGGATGTTCCTCCACAACAGGGATGCGTTTGCCGATGAGTTTTTCGATGTCTTTAAGCAGCGGTTTTTCCTCAAAATCACAGAAAGATATCGCGCTGCCGCCGAGCCCTGCCCGGCCGGTCCGCCCGATACGGTGGACATAGGTCTCCGGCACATTGGGCAGTTCGAAATTGACGACATGGGAAAGCTCGTCGATATCGATGCCCCTCGCCGCGATATCCGTCGCCACCAGGACTCTGGTTTGTTTGTTTTTAAAGTCGTTAAGCGCCGTCTGGCGGGCGTTCTGCGATTTGTCGCCGTGAATGGCCGCGGCGTTGATGCCCGCTCTTTTCAGTTCCTTGACGACCCGGTCCGCGCCGTGCTTTGTGCGCGTGAATACCAGCGCAGAAACGATCGAGGGATCTTCGAGAATATGAAGCAACAAGCTGCGCTTGTTCACTTTGTCGACATAGTAAAGGAATTGTTCAATGATTTCAACGGCCGGGGATTCCGGCGAGACGGATATTCTCGCGGGGTTTGTCAGCAGCGAGCCCGCCATGCCGGCGATTTCGGGCGGTATGGTCGCCGAAAACAGCAGTGTCTGTTTTGGCTGGGGCATTTTCGCGATGATTCGCTTCACGTCATGAATGAAACCCATATCGAGCATACGGTCCGCTTCATCGAGAACAAAAATTTCAACCTGGCGCAAAGTAACGATACCCTGGTTCATCAGGTCGTTGAGCCGGCCGGGCGTCGCGATGAGGATATCCACGCCGTTTCGGAGCTGAATTTCCGACGGTTTTTGGGATACGCCGCCGTAAATCACGCCATAACGCAGCCCAGTGTGGCGGCCGTAAGCGCAGAAGCTTTCATAAATCTGAACGGCAAGCTCCCTTGTCGGGGTCAGGACAAGCGCACGGATTGTTCTTTTATCCGCCCGGCCGCCTCTTTGTTCGCACAACCTCTGCAGGGTCGGGACGGCAAAGGCCGCTGTCTTGCCAGTGCCGGTCTGCGCGCAACCGAGCAAATCCCGGCCTTCCAGTATGGGCGGTATGGCTTGCGCTTGTATCGGCGTTGGTTCGGTGTAGTTTTCCTGTTCCAACGCTTTGAGAATGGACGGATGGATGTTCAGGTCTTGAAAACGCATGGTTCCTCCTTGATATGAGCGGCCGGGGATTCACTTCAATTATTCATAAGGCAGTAAGCGAACAGTTCCGCTTACTGCCTTACCATCTCAAAACGATATTTGTCGATGTCCGCTTCGCGCCGAAGCCATAACTGCCGATGTTTTCCGCTCCACGCCACTATAACACAGGAGCGACGTTCTGTCAAACAATGCCGAACAATCATCAGGAGGGAATGTCGAATTCGGTGACATTGTAATCCGCGGGAACGGAAATGTCCGCTTCGGTTACTTTCCCGATTTGAAGGTTCTTCATCTCCCACTTTGAGGAAGCCGTTTCGTCCCCTTCCGACCGCATTTCATAACTCAGGCAGACGCCATATTCGTCGTCAATTGTGTAAAGCGCCTGCACACTCATAAATTCGTAGATATACACGGTGGCCTTGCGCCCGTCGACGGTCACCGATTTGCTTTTCTTTAAGAGGCTCGAGTCAATATCCTGCCACGGCATGAAGTAAGTGGCCGGGTTGACAAAGCTGTTCTCTCCCTCAAAGTCGGAAGACATGACAAAGCCCGACTTCTCCGTTTCATTAAGCACATAGAGTTTGTTGTTCTTTATATCAAAGATCATGACGCTGTCTTCGGACTCATCCGCTTTGAAAACGACCCCGTCCGGATGGACTTTATAAGCGATGACCTTCGCTTCCTGGTCGTTTGTATTATAATGGATTTCACAGCTGTAGTTGGGCAGTTTTTTCTTAAAGTCCTCTTCGCTGCCGAGCAGCGCCGGTTTTTCTTCCTCCGCTTCCTGCGTGGTGTTTTCGTCTTCCGCTGTTGTTTTGTCAACTTCCGCGGCGGTTGTGTTTCCGGTATTGTCTTCCGGCTCCTTCGAGCTGCAGCCGGCCAGCATGCCCAGGCATAAAACCAGCGCGAGCAGAATCAAGGATAATCTTTTCATGATGAATACCTCCCGTATTTTATGAAAATATTGCCTGTTTCTATTGTAACCGAATCCCGTTTCTTGTCAATACACAAAACCGTCACGGGCGGCTGCTTTTCAGCCGCCGGTTTAAGACATTCCTCTTGGAACAGAAAAAACGGAGCGGTTTTGCAATCCGCTCCGTCTCCGATTTTTATTCCGGTTTATTTGTAAGACTGTTCGACTTCGACCGCGCAGGCGACCGTAGCGCCGACCATCGGGTTGTTGCCCATGCCGATGAGGCCCATCATTTCCACATGGGCGGGCACGGAAGACGAGCCGGCGAACTGCGCGTCGGAATGCATGCGGCCCATGGAATCCGTCAAACCGTAGGAGGCGGGGCCCGCCGCGACATTATCCGGGTGCAGGGTGCGGCCCGTGCCGCCGCCGGAAGCGACGGAGAAATAGTTGACGCTGTTTTCGACGGACCACTTCTTATAGGTGCCCGCGACGAGGTGCTGGAAGCGCGTGGGGTTCGTCGAGTTGCCGGTGATGGAAACGTCGACACCTTCGTGAATCATAATCGCGACGCCCTCGAGCACATCGTTGGCGCCGAAGCAGCGCACTTTCGCGCGGTCGCCTTCGGAGTAGGCGGTCGTGTTGACGATTTTCAGCTCATCTTTGAAGAAATCGTATTCGGTTTCGACATAGGTGAAGCCGTTGATGCGCGAGATGATCATCGCCGCGTCTTTGCCGAGACCGTTGAGGATAACCCGCAGCGGTTCCTTGCGGACTTTATTGGCTTTTTTGGCGATGCCGATGGCGCCTTCGGCGGCCGCGAACGACTCGTGGCCGGCGAGGAAGGCGAAGCACTTAGTTTCTTCTTTTAAAAGCATCGCGCCGAGGTTGCCGTGGCCGAGGCCGACCTTGCGCTGCTCGGCGACGGAGCCCGGGATGCAGAACGCCTGAAGCCCTTTGCCGATGCATTCGGCCGCCTCAAACGCGTTCTTCACACTCTCTTTCAGCGCGATCGCCACGCCGAGGGTATAGGCCCAGACGGCGTTTTCAAACGCGATGGGCTGCACGCCCTTCACGATATCTTCAACATGGATTCCCTTGGAAAGGCACAACTCGCGCGCTTCGGCAAGGTCGGCAAGCCCGTATTGCGCCAGGCATTTGCCGATTTTGTCCATTCTTCTGTCCATGCCTTCAAAGACAACTTTATCAGCCATTTTATAATCCTCTCTCTCTTATTCTTCACGCGGGTCGATCGTTTTCGCGGCGTCCGCGAAACGGCCATAGGTGCCGATGTTGGCTTTGTAGGCTTCGTCGGGGCTTTTGCCGCGGCGGATATCCTCAAGCATCTTGCCGAGTTTAACAAATTCATAGCCGATGACCTGGCCGTCGCCGTCTAGAGCCATGCGGGTGACATAGCCTTCGGCCATATCCAAATAGCGCACACCTTTGAGCTTGGTGCTGTACATCGTCGCGACCTGCGAGCGAAGGCCCTTGCCCAGGTCCTCGAGGCCGGCGCCGACGAGAAGCCCGTCTTCGGAAAACGCCGACTGGGTGCGGCCGTAAACGAACTGGAGGAAGATTTCACGCATCGCGACGTTGATGGCGTCGCAGACAAGGTCGGTGTTGAGGCATTCGAGAAGGGTTTTGCCGGGCAGAATTTCCGCCGCCATGGCAGCGGAGTGCGTCATACCCGTGCAGCCGATGGTTTCGACCAGGGCTTCCTCGACGATGCCTTTTTTAATGTTGAGAGTCAGTTTGCAGGCGCCCTGCTGCGGCGCGCACCAGCCGACGCCGTGGGACAGGCCGGAAATATCTTTAATTTCATAGGCTTTGACCCACCGGCCCTCCTCGGGTATCGGCGCCGGCCCATGGTTGGGCCCTTTGGCTACGGTACACATTTTTTCCACTTCGTGGGAGTAGTTCATTGGTTTTCTCCTTTCGGTTTTGCAGTCTATATAATTTTCCTTACAATCAGTATTTTACAAGATATTGGTCCAATTCCCATTGAGACACCCTGGCCCGGTAGTCTTTCCATTCCTCTTTTTTGGCGACGAGGTATTTCTCAAAAATGTGTCCGCCAAGCGCCGCTTGCATAAACGCGTCGTTTTGGTAATGCCGGATGGCTTCCTCGAGCGTTCCCGGCAGGTTTTCGATGCCTTCGTCCTTGCGCCGGGTTTTGCTCATGTCGTAAATATTGGAATCGATCGACGCCGGCGGCACAAGGTTTCTTTCCATACCGTCAAGCCCGGCCATCAGACAGACGGCCATTTCGAGGTAAGGGTTGCAGGAAGGGTCGGCGCTGCGCAGCTCCAGCCTGGTGCCCAAGCCCCTTGTGGAGGGCACCCGGATAAGAGGACTGCGGTTTTTTGCCGACCAGGCGATATACACCGGCGCTTCATAGCCGGGGACAAGGCGTTTATATGAATTGACAAGCGGATTCAACACCAATGTCATCCCCTTGATGTGTTCCATCAGGCCGGCGATGAACCGGTAGGCCGTGCCGCTCAAACCCAGCGGGTCATTTTCATCATAAAAAGCGTTTTCGCCGCCTTTGAACAGCGACATATTCGTGTGCATGCCCGACCCGCTGATGCCGTAAATGGGCTTGGGCATAAAGGTCGCGTGAAGGTGATGCTTTTGCGCGATGCTCTTAACGGCGTATTTGAAGGTCATCACATTGTCCGCCGTGCGCAAAACCTCGTCGTATTTAAAATCGATTTCATGCTGCGCCTCGGCTACTTCGTGGTGAGATGCCTCGATTTCAAAACCCATTTCCTCAAGGGCGTAGCAGATATCCCGGCGGCAGTCCTCCCCCCGGTCGACGGGCCCCAAGTCAAAATAACTTGCCTGGTCGTGGGTTTTGGTGGTCGGCCGGCCTTTCTCATCGACCTGGAAAAGAAAGAACTCGCATTCCGGGCCGACATTGAACGAATACCCCATATCGGCCGCTTTTTTGACGGCTTTTCTTAAAACATACCGCGGGTCGCCCTCAAACGGACTTCCGTCATGGCAGTAAACATCACAAATAAGCCGGGCTACCTTGCCCTTGTCGTCGCCTGTCAGCCACGTGAAGACCACAAAGGAATCGTAATCGGGGTGCAGGTACATGTCGGATTCCTCAATACGGACGAAACCTTCGATGGAGGAACCGTCAAACATACACTTGTTGTCAAGAGCTTTTTCAAGCTGGCTGCGGGTAATCGAGACATTCTTCAACTGGCCGAGAATGTCGGTGAACTGCAGGCGGATAAAGCGAACGCCCTCTTCGTCGCAAATTCTAAGGATGTCTTCCCTTGTATGTTTTCCCATAGCCAAACCTCCCGTGATTTTCACGAATACCCGCACTCTGCCGAATTCAATTTATTATATCACAGCGGTACGGCTTGTCAATTCACAAAAACAGTGATATATTGGTGAATAATAAATTAAGGAAGTCACTCTTTATGATTATTGATTTTCATACGCACTGTTTTCCGGGAAAAATCGCCGAAAAAGCGATGGAGACACTTATTCGCAACGCCGGCGCAGCCACCGCTTACCACGACGGGCCGGAACAGTCACTGTCGAAAAAAATCCGGGATATGGGCGCCGATATCGCCGTGGTTTTGAACATATCCACCAACCCGAAACAGCAGAAAAGCGTCAATGACTACGCCATAGAGATAAACGGGTTCGGCGGCCTCGTCGCGTTCGGCAGCGTTTTCCCCGACAGCCCGCAGGCGCTTTATGAACTTGAACGCCTGCATGACGCCGGCGTGAAGGGCATCAAATTTCATCCGGACTACCAGAATTTTTTTGTGGACGATCCGCGGGTTTTTCCGCTGTATAAAAAAGCGGCCGCTTTGGGGTTGATTACCGTTTTCCACACGGGCGTGGATATCGGCCTGCCCGACCCTGTCCACTGCGCCCCGAAGGCGCTCGCGAAAGTCCTGCCGGTGTTTGAGGGCGGCACCGTCGTCGCGGCGCATTTTGGCGGCTATATGCTTTGGAAAGAGGCTCTGGAATACTTGGCGGGAACCGGCGTCTATATCGACACTTCCTATTCGCACAGCCACTTGCCGCCGCCCTGGGCGAAAGAACTCATTGAAGCCTTCGGCGCGAAAAAAACGCTCCTGGGCAGCGATATGCCCTGGAACGCGACGGACAACGAGATACGGTTTATTCAAAGCCTCGGGCTTTCCGAGGCGGACGAGAATTTAATTCTCGGCGTGAACGCGCGGGAACTCCTCGGTATCGCGTAACCGCGGCTACCCCTTTATTTCGTCAAGTGACAGTTGGAAACCCGGAAGAAATTCGTCCAAAAACAGTTTCGCTTCAGGCAGTTTCATGGCGGCCACGGCTTCCCTTAAGGAGCCGGCCGCCTTTTTGAATTCCGTGTTGCCGGCCTTTTCTTCCTCAATGCATTTGATGAGCGCGCAGATTTTATCCGCTGCTTTGACGAAACCCCAAAGTTCTTTGTCATCCTCCCGCGGGAAGAAAAACGGCCTGTAGTCGTCTTTTAAATCATCGGGCAACAAGCCGATGAGCGTGTTACAGGCGTTTTCCTCAACGGAGAGGTAGGCCTCCCTTAACGCGCGGCTGTGGTACTTGACGGGTGTGGGCATGTCCCCCGTGAGGCTTTCCGGCGCGTCGTGATACAAGCCCAGAAGAGCGGCGCGTTCGGCGTTGAGGCTGCCGCCGAAGCGCCTGTTGCGAAGCAGGACGAGCGCGTGGGCTACGCAGGCGACCTCCATACTGTGCTCGCTTAAGTTTTCGCTGCGTGTGTTGCGCATCAACGACCAGCGGTTAATATACTTCATGCGCGAAATCATCGCGAAAAAATGGCTGTTCTTGTTCCCGCTCATGTTAACACCCATAAATCATTGATCAGTCTATGTATAAATCCCGGACGCCCTCGAGGGAGCGAATGCTCTCGGTTATCAGGTCGAGGATCCCTTCGGTTTTCGTGTATACCAGCGCTTTGAGGACGGCCGTTTCCTTTTTCATGCGTTTGTCTTCACTCTCGTCCGCATATAGGATTTCCATGGATTGCAGGTTGGCGCCGCATTTGTGAATAATCGAGCCGATTTCCATCGCGACGGAGTTGAGTTCGTCAACCTCAATGAACAGCGTTTTTCCGGTGTTGCCCTTGCTGATGAATTTTTTCAGGTAGTTGAGCGTCACATATATCACGAGCGTGGCAATCAGCGCGCCTTCGTAATACCCGACGCCGACGGCAAGGCCGATGCAAGATACGGCCCAGAGGCTCGCGGCGGTGGTCAGGCCCTTGATGCTGAAGCCCTCCCGCAGGATTGTTCCGGCGCCGAGGAAGCCGATGCCGCTGATGACCTGGGCGCCGAGCCTCGCCGGGTCCATGTTGGTCTGGCCTTTGAAAATCTCAAATATGTATGTGGAAGTCAGCATAACGAGAGCCGAGCCGACAGCCACGAGAATATGCGTGCGAAAACCGGCGGGGCGGTGGGACTGTTCGCGCTCATACCCGATAAAGCCGCCGAACAGGGAAGCGAGCGAGAGTTTCAATAGGGCGTCAACGGCCAGGTAGAAAAAGCCCCGTTCTTCCCAAAGCCCGATAATATAATCTTTGATGAGCAACATCGCAACGCACCCTTTCGCAACGCCGTGTTTCAATACTATGCAAGCGGGACAATTTTCAATCGTATTCCCTGTGGTAATCAACAAAAACAGCAGACTTTGTTTTGTAAAACAGTATTATATCACAAGAATCTCCCATATGCAAATAATATTTTAACGGCATTATGCAGACTATAGTATGTTTTTCTTATACATCAGGTGTGCACCGGCGAGCGAAACGATTACGGTCAGCGGAATGAGCAGGCCGACCGCCATCTCCGGCGCGAACGCCAGAATAAGCGTGCCTGCCGCGACGGGCAGTATGGATATTTTCCAATGCTTGACAAAATAGCCCGCCCCGAGCGCGCCGAACAGCGCGGGCAGCATTTGACGGAAGGCCGCGTTGAAGGGCGAATCCTCGGCGGTTATGCGCGGCAATACGGGAGCGAAAACAATAACCCCGAGAGCGATGATGAGCGTCGTGGTGATGGAGGAAGCGGCTATGGCAATGGTTGAGATGACCTCGCCCTCCTCCGAATTGGCCTGGACTTTGGCGTTTTGAATGGCGTTAAGTCCGCAAGGGAGTTTAAGGTTGCTGATGTTGCCCGTCACAAAGCTCAAATAGGTGCCTCCCGCTCCGAGCAGCGGGGAATAGGTCAGCACTTCCACAATCGCCACAGACCAAAACATCGGTATAACGACAGCCAGGCCCTTGAACACATTGCCGGCTGCCGGCCAGACATCGTAGTGAAGGCAGATGGATAGAGGAATGCACAGCATCACCGCCAGGGCAGTGACGGAAGAAATCTTACCCCAACGGTGCACTTTATCAAAATATTCCGTCTTGCGCATCCTTAATACCTCCATTCAAAAGCCGCGAGCCATTCGGGCAGCACGGCGTTGAGAAGCATGGCGACCCCCATGGCGGCGATCATGCTGATAGGCATGGCGAACGGCTCGAGCCATTTGATTTTGGCTTTTTCGGCAAGCGTCTGCAAGATCAGCATAAACACGATGGAGGAAATGAGAACGGCGACGGACAGGACACCGGCCCCGTCACCGGCGATGGCTTTGTCGCCGGCGCCCGCGAGAGCCCGGGCAATGAAGGCCGCTATGAGGCCGATGAAAGCCGCGGCGGACATCATATCGGCCCATTTCGCGTTCGTGTTCGCGGCCTTGCCGATTTTCTTATGCACTTTCTTGAGCACAAACGGCAGCAGCACCAGCGGGAAAACGCTGCCGACCGTCATGACCCAGGTGGCCGCCGAAAACACTTCTTTGCTGCTGACCTCCGTATTGAGCCCGCCCGTTATGCCGAACGCTTCGAGTGCGCTTTGCGCGGCGGTGACCTCATAGCTGATGTTGCCGATCACGGTCAGGCGTATCCAAGGCAAGACCAGGCCCAAGGCGCCCGCGAGTGTCAGCACGGTCGCTAAAATCGCGATGGCAGGGGCCACGGTGAACAGAGCGCTCGACGCAACCGTGTTTTTGAGGGTTTCGTCGGACAATCCGAGCTTCTTGGCCTGTTTCCAGGCTTTGATCATGAAAAACAGGGATTGGCCGATTACAAAAAGAGCGATGAATCCGCCGAGCAGGTACATAAAAACGCTTTCTTTAAAGTCCATTCAATTACTCCTCTCAAATAATAATACACGGGCAGGTTGTTCCGCCCGCCGCGTGCAAAAACCTTTTTAAGTTATTCCCAAACCTTCAGCCACTCCGAAGCGATAAGTTCATGCCCCGCCTGCGTCGGGTGAACGCCGTCGAGAGAAAAATATTGCGGCCCTTCCTTCTCGGACGCTTCGCGAAACACCGCGTCCATGTCAAGAAATTTGGCGCCGAATTCTTTGGCCAGTTCCGCGACGGCGGCCTGCTTGCCGCTCAAATCCTCACGCATACGGGTAATATTTTCGCTGACATCCAGCAGGAAGGGGTTTATCAGGATGATCTCGGCGGTGGTGTTCTTGACGGTGTCTTCCATTATGGTCCGGTACCGGGCTTTAAATGTAATATCGTGCGTAATGTCGTTGTTATCATACCGTCGCCAGGTGTCATTGACACCGATGAGTATGCTGACATAATCGGGCTTGAGGTCGATACAATCTTCCTGCCAGCGGTTGACAAGGTCGATGGCCCGGTTGCCGCTGATGCCGCGGTTGAGCACCTTGATGCCGCGCCCCGGGTATTTCTTTTTAAGAATCGCGTTCACCTTGGCGGGGTACCCGTCGCCGAGTTTTCTGTCAAACACCCTGCTTCGTCCCGCGTCGGTGATGCTGTCACCCTGAAACAGTATAACGGAATGGGCTTTAAACATACGGGAACTCTCCTTCTGTCGACGATTAATTGTGATACAGGTTGTTGGACTCGTACTGGGGCTCTAATGTCAGGTTGATACCGAGCTTCCGGTAAGTGTCCTGATCGGCGCGCGACAGAATAACCGTGGAATGCGCCTCGCAGCCGCGCAGGGCTGACAGGAACGCAAAGGCGCGACGCGCGGCTTCGTCGTCGGCCGCGCTGATGGAAAGAGCGATGAGAACCTCATCGGAGTGAAGGCGCGGGTTTTTACTCGAGAGGATATCCGTTTTGAGGCTTTGTATCGGCTCGATCACCTTCGGGTCAATCAAATGGATGCTTTTTTCAATGCCCGCGAGCTCCTTAACGGCATTGAGAAGCGCCGCGGCGGACGAACCGAGCAGGGCGGAAGTCTTGCCGGTTATGATTCTGCCGTCGGCAAGCTCGATGGCCACCGCGGGACGGCCGCCGGTTTCGCCGGAGCGGTCAAGCGCCATTTTGACCACATCGCGCAAATCGACGGTTAACTCGGCTTGTTTCATCAACAGCTCCAACTTCTGAACGACCGTGTCCTCGCAACGACCGCAGCGCCTGTCGCACAGTGTGGTGTAATAGCGCCGGATGATTTCGTCCCGGGCGGCTTTTCTGACTGCCTCATCGTCTTTAATGCAGAAGCCGGCCATGTTGACGCCCATATCCGTCGGAGATTTATACGGGCTTTTTCCGGCGATCTTTTCAAAGATAGCGTTTAAGACGGGGAACACCTCGACATCGCGGTTATAGTTGACGGTCGTGGTGCCGTAAGCTTCGAGGTGGTAGGGGTCAATCATATTGACATCGCTCAAATCCGCCGTCGCCGCCTCATAGGCGAGGTTCACAGGGTGCTTCAGCGGCAGGTTCCAAATCGGGAATGTCTCGAATTTGGCATAGCCTGACCGGATGCCCCGATGGTAATCGTGGTACAACTGCGAAAGGCAGGTGGCCATTTTGCCGCTGCCGGGGCCGGGGGCCGTTATGACGACAAGCGGCCTGGTTGTTTCAATGTACTCGTTTTTGCCGAAGCCCCGCTCGCTGACAACATTTTTCACATCAAGCGGGTAATTGTCGATGGGGTAGTGAAGATACACTTTCATACCCAACGCTTCGAGATTATTTTTAAACGCGACGGCCGACGGCTGCCCGGCGAACTGTGCGATGACGACACTGCCGACATACAGGCCGATATCACGGAAAGCGTCGATAAGCCGCAGCACATCGCTGCCGTATGTAATCCCGAGGTCGCCGCGCAGTTTGTTGCTTTCAATATCCTCGGCGTTGATGACCGTAACAATTTCGACGTCATGCCCGATATTTTTCAGCATCTGCAGCTTGCTGTCGGGGGAAAACCCCGGTAAAACTCTCGACGCGTGATAATCGTCGAAGAGCTTGCCGCCGAATTCCAGATACAGCTTGCCCCCGAAGGCTTGTATGCGTTTGCGGATTTGTTCGGATTGCTTCTTAATATAAGCGGCGTTGTCAAAGCCCTGAATGCGTACCATTCTTTTCCCTTTCTTCCGTCGAGCCGGCCGTTCGCCCCGGTTCCGATAAAAATATATTTCATTATAGTATATCACCGGAAAGCTTGTCAACGCAAAACAGGGCCCGCCGGTGAATATTGAAGAGAATTGCAGCAGCAGAGTTGAATTCCCGGATTTATATGATATAATAGAAATCAAACCGGCACCAGCATACTGAAAGGATGATTTGTATGAAAAAAACTTACAGAAGAGCGCTTTCTGCCCTGCTGGCGACAGCCCTTGTCTTTTTGGCGGCCTCCCCGGCCTATGCCGCTTCAAACGACGAGTGCCTGCGCTTTAATCAAGACGGCAAATTTACGATTGTCCAGTTTGCCGACTGCCAGGACGACCCGCTGCCGAGAAAAGCGATGATACTGATGATGGAGAAGGCTCTCGACGACATCAAGCCGGATTTGGTGGTTTTCACCGGTGACAACATTGCCGGCGGGGGCTCCCCCGGCAAAATTTTGACTTACGCCTCGATTAAAGCCGTGCTGAATCCCGTCGTAAGCCGCGGTATTCCGTTTGCCGCCGTGTTCGGCAATCACGACCACGAAAGCAATGTCTCCAAGGAAGACCAGCTGAAAATGTATCAAAGCTTTGACGGCTGCCTCGCTTACGACGCCGATCCGGGCCTTTATGGCTGCGCGACATATTCGCTTCCGATACTCGCCTCGGGTTCGGACAAAACCGCTTTTAACCTTTGGATGTTCGACTCCAACGAATACGATGAGGTCAACGGAGGTTATGACTGGGTGCGCGACGACCAGGTTCAATGGTACAAGGACGCGAGTTCGGCTTTGGAAGCGCAAAACAACGCGAAAGTCCCGTCCATGGCGTTTCAGCACATCCCCGCGCCGGAAATCTACGAGCTGCTCGCCGAGGTACCCGAAGGCACCGAAGGCGCTAATACGCGCTTTGGCAAGACATGGGCGCTCGAGCTCAATCCCGAGAGAGCCCAAGGGGTAATCGGCGAATGGCCCTGCCCGTCCAACACCGTTTCCGGCCAGTTCGAGGCGTTTGTCGAACGCGGCGATGTTCTCGGCCTTGTGACCGGACACGACCATGTCAACGATTTTGTCGGGACATACAGGGGAATCGATATGCTTCAGTCGCCGGGCGCCGGGTTCCAGACCTACGGGGACGAGAACCGCGGTTGCCGCGTCATTGTGCTTGACGAAAACGACCCATGGAATTATGAAACCCGGACCCCTAGCTTTTATGAATTGTTTGGCGACGGGCCGGAAGCAGAGATGGCTTACACGGTGCTTGGCAGCGAGTTTGCCACGTTTGTGCCTTTCCTGACGAAAACCGTTTTGTTTTTAATGCGCGTCATCCCGTTATTCACTTCTTTGTCTTAAAGGTGATTGTATGCAGGCTATCCTTGACTTTGATTACGCCGTATTCCGTTGGGTGGAAGCCTACCTTTGGTGCCCCGCGCTCGACACCATGATGGCATGGATTACGCGCTCGGGCGACGGGGGTGCTGTTTGGATTGCGCTGGCCGCCTTGCTGTTGTTCTCAAAGAAAACCCGCAAATACGGTATAATAGCTATGCTCGGTCTTCTCTTTTCTTTGATTCTAAACGACAACATATTGAAGCCCTTGTTCGCAAGGCCACGCCCGTTTGACCTCGACGCGTGGAAGGGGCTGTTTGTCTACCCGGGCCTCATCGAGAAGCCTCACGGCTTTTCTTTCCCCTCCGGCCACACCTCTTCCTCGTTCGCCGCGGCTGTCGCGCTGGTGTTTTCGGGTAAAAAGAGGCTTTATGTACCCGCGTTGGTCCTTGCCGCGCTGGTGGCGTTCTCCCGGGTTTATGTGCATGTTCATTATTGTACCGATGTATTGGCCGGTGTCGTCAGCGGCATTGTGTGCGCATTGCTCGCCGCCGCTCTCGTTGCGGGGATTGAGCGGTTTTTGCGGCGCAGGAACAAGTCGAAAAAGCCGGCCTCAACCGTATAGCCGAAAACGCGTACAGAAGAAAGATACCCCGGGCTGTCGGGGAAAACAGCCCGGGGTGTTCCGGTTTCAAGGCGGCGTTCGGTTTGTTTTATTGACATTTAACCGGGAAATACCTATCATAGGATATGGCAAAAGTGCCGAAAAAGGAGAGATGGGCAATGCTTGAAATCAACCGCCTTTCAAAAACCTACAAGGGTGGGAAAAAAGCGGTCGACGACCTGTCGATGAAAGTGGAAGCGGGGGATATTTACGGTTTCATCGGCCCGAACGGCGCCGGAAAGACCACCACCATCAAAGCCATCGTGGGTGTTTTGGATTTTGACGGCGGGGATATTCTCATCAACGGCATGTCGGTCAAAAAGGACCCGATCGGCTGCAAAAAAATAACGGCTTACATTCCCGACAACCCCGACCTCTACGAGTATATGAGCGGCATCGCTTACCTGAACTTTGTCGGCGATGTTTTCAGGGTGGAAAAAGCCGAACGGCAGCGGCTGATCGAAAAATACGCCGGGCTGTTTGACCTGACGCCAAATCTCGGCGACGCGATATCGTCTTATTCCCACGGCATGAAACAAAAACTCGCGGTGATCTCAGCGCTGATTCACGAGCCCCGCCTTCTTGTCCTCGACGAGCCTTTTGTCGGCCTTGACCCGAACGCGGCGCATACTCTTAAAAGCATTATGCGCGAACTCTGCCGAAACGGCAGCGCCATCTTTTTTTCGACGCATGTTCTCGACGTGGCCGAAAAACTGTGCAATAAAATCGCCATTATCAAAAACGGCAGGCTCGTCACCTGCGGCGAAATTGAGGACGTCAAAGGCGACAGCAGCCTGGAGGACGTCTTTTTGGAGTTGAGCGGCGATGAATGATTTGAAACTGTTGCTGAAAATGGAATGGAAGCGCTTTGTCTACTCCCTGAAACAGCAGAGCGTCAAACTCGGCAAAGGCAGAGGCAAACGCAATGGCAAATCGACGGCTATGACCATTGTTTTGGCTGTCACCGGCGTGATGATGTTCGGTTACGCCATATTGTATTTTTCCATCATGGCCGACCAGTTCACGAAGCTCGGCATCCCCGAGCTGCTCATCGGCCTTGTGATGGCCGCGTGCAGCGTCATGATCCTGTTTACGACCATCTACAAAATCAAAGGGATTTTATTCGGTTTCAACGACTACGATTTTGTGATGTCCCTGCCGATAAAGACAAGCCTCATTGTCGCGAGCAAGGTCATCGTTTTATATTCGCTGAACTTTTTCTTTTGCCTGTTTTTGCTGGTTCCGGCCGCCGGGGTTTATGCGTGGTTCGCGAGGCCGGGGGCTTCCTTTTATATCAACTGGCTGCTGACCGTCGTTTTTGTGCCGATGATTCCCGTCGTGGCTGCCGCGGTCATCGGGACGGTTATCCATTACGCGGCCTCATTTTTCAAGTATAAGAACGCCGTAAACATTGTCATCACCCTCGCTTTTTTTACGGCGGTGATGTACTCGTCGTTCAACATGAACCGTTTTATCCTCAACGCGGGCGAGATCGGCAAATCGCTGATGGCTGCTGTCAACCGCCTTTATCCGTTCGCGAAGCTGTATACCGGCGCCGTTTGCGCGGCGGATTACGGCGCCCTGCTGGTTTATATCGGTGTTTCCCTGGCTGTTTTCATCCTGTTTTGTTTAACGGCGGGGGCGTTGTTCCGCTCTTTGAACACGGTGATGGCGGCCGCAAAGACATCGTCGATTTTCAAGATGAAGGCTCTTTCGCAGTCGCCGCCGCTCATGGCGCTTTATAAACGGGAACTCAAACGCTATTTTTCATCGGTCAACTATGTGTTGAACACGGGCATCGGCGTCATTCTGTTCACGATGGCCGTCGTCGCGCTGGCGGTCAAAGGCGTGGATGCGCTCGGGCAATTCATGGAGATGCCCGGTTTGACGAAATCAATAAACGTCATCGGACCCGTCGCGATTTCCTTCTTTGTTGTGATGACAGACAGCACCGCTTGTTCGATATCCTTGGAAGGGCGGAACCTTTGGATTGTCAAAAGCCTGCCGATCGGCGCGAGAGACGTGTTCTTAAGCAAACTGCTCGTTAACCTCACGCTGACCGTTCCCGCCACGCTTCTGAATGTGACGGTTTTGGTCTTCATCCTGAAGCCGGACGTTTTGCAGACGGTGTTTTTCTACCTCGTTCCGCTGTCATACGCTTTTTTCACGGCCGTCTTCGGCCTTGCGATCAACCTCGCGTTTCCGAATTTCAATTGGACAAACGAAATAACCGTCATCAAACAAAGCGCCGCCATGCTCATTGCCGTCTTCGGCAGCATGGGCAGCATCGCGGTGCCGATAATTGCCATTGTCGCCACGCAGTTCAAATACGCGGTCCCCATTACGGCGGCCACAATTCTTGTCGTCACGGCCGCCTCCGCTGTAATGTACCGCAACATCATGACGAAAGGCGTGAAAACATTTGAAGCGTTTTAATCGTCATACGAAGCGCAGGCCGGACCGCGGTATGGCCATCGCCGTCGGGTTCGTGCTGCTTGTGCTGACACTGGTCGCTTTGTATATTCTTTACGGCCCGAAGCCGTAAAGAAAGTCAGGCGTTCCCGATAAAGCGAAGAAACCGCTGCCAGTCATAGCGGCTTAAAAAGTGGGTGCCGTTTCGCAGATGATAGCCGATTCTGCCGCCGTGCAGGCACTCGCCGGGTCTCGGAAAGCGGTTTTTGTGGACAAGGCCTTTGAAACCGAGCAGCTGATAGGATTCCGACGCCGCCGCGCAGGCTAAAAACTCGCTTTTCGGGTCGCTCCATAAATCGAGGGCGGCGCTCGACACATACAGCAGACGCGGCGCCATCAAAGACAGAAGCTGGTTTTGGTCAAACGGCATCACGGCTTCTTTGCCCGCGTAATCCCGGTAGTTTTCACAAAACCAATACGGGAAACGGGCGGTGATGGCTTCGATGCTTTCGCCGCCTTTGCCTCTGGATATCGCCGCGCCGCTGCAGCCGGATTCGTTTGACCAGGCCCCCGCAAAGCGGGTGTCGTTGACGCCGCACCAAATCGCCGTCTTGCCCAGGCGGGAATGACCTGCGCAGAAGATTCGTTCTTTATCGATTCCGTCGAGCGTCAGGACATAATCGAGGACACGGCTAGCCGCGAACGCCCACATGGAGATTTTCCCCCACCCGGCTTTGTCGCCGGGTTTTCTTTCGTACAGCGGGGCCAGGCCGGAAGAAAAGCCGTCGTCCTTATCCGCTGTGACATCCTCGTAGCAGAACACGGCCACGGCGCAGCCGTTGTCGATGATTTCTTCCACCGGGCAATACGGGCCGACGGGGTATTTGGTGAAGGAGATATAGACGACAAGCGGCGGATTCTGCGCTTTTTTTGGGATGACGATATGGACCGGGAACGCGAATTCGCCGAGCCCGGCCGGGAAGCTTAAAGAAATCTCCGTGTAATCCGCCTTGCCGGCGAGCGCGTTGGCATCGTGTTTGACCGGCTGCCCTTTGACAAAAGGAGGCGCTGTGGGAAGAAAGCCGTATTCCCGCGCCGCGAAAACTTTGATGAGTTCTTCGCGCCTTCGCGGCCAGTTCGCGGCTGAGATATTTTCCGCGAGAGCGGACGGCAAACGCCGGTTAGCCAATTCGTTTGTTATCATTTTATACCGTTCACAAAGCCGTTTTCGGCAAACTCGCCGTTATTCATGGCTCGTTTCTCCTTCATTCGTAAGATTGTTCATCGTGGCTGCCATTTCGGCCCATTCGGCGCAAACACGGGTGTAAACCGTTTTGCCGGTTTCGGTCAGTTCATAGTACTTTCTCGGTTTGCTCCCCGTGGTTTCCCATTCGCTTTTGAGCAGCCCCTGGCTTTCCAACCTGCGAAGCAGGGGGTAAAGCGTGCCCGGCTCGACGGGGATGCCTTTTTGTTCAAGGTCTTCCACCAAGGCGTAGCCGTAGGCGGGTCCGGAAAGGCGGCTCAAGACGCCGAGTGTAATCAACCCCCTTCGGAACTCAAGCACCAGGCTTCTGACCAATTCATCGGTTTGATTCATCGTATCACCTTCTTATTCTCACTCCTATTATATTGTACGACGTACACTATTGTTAAGAACTATTTATTCCGATTAATTTACTATTTTATCAGTTGAATTCAATTCATCATTATGTTATTTTTAAATAGTTTCCATGGTTAATCATTTAAAGGCGGTATCGTATGAAAAGAATCGTTTTGGCATTTTGTTTTGTGCCGGTTTTAGTGCTGAATTGTACACTGCTTGTTTTGTGCGCCCCGGAACCCACAAATAATTTCACAAACGCTCAGACTTTTTCCGAGAAAATTCAGAGCTTTCGTTTTTCGCAAATGATCGATGATGTCAAAGCGTCCGTGAAAAATATCCGTTTCATACCCTGGTATACATACTATACCTTGGGCAGGGGAAATGACAAAAACGGCGTTGAACATACAGACAGGGGATGGGACGCCGTAAACGCGGAATTGCGTGACAGCGGCACCAGTTTCGGTGAATTCTGCGCCCAGTACTCCGCGGTGATGACCAACTGGGCTTATACGTTGAGCGGCATAGCGGCGATTCTTATACTAATCCTGAAAGGCAATAAAAAGTGGTACTGGTATATGTTTTTTACCATCGTCACTCTCATGTCTTTCACATCCGTCGGTATGCATACGGCGGATTACGGGGAGTTCGTCCGCTATACAATGACAACAAAACTGCTCGCGAGTTACATTGATATGACTTTAACCGAATTATCGGTCTGGTCATGCGTGCTTTGCTTCACTTTTGAGTTTTTCGAAAACCGGCCGAAAACGAAAAAAACGGTTACCTCACTCGTCTCGGTTTGGACGGTTATCATTCTTTTCGTTCTCACCTTTGAAGTGTTTGTCGTTAATAACCGCTTTTTGTGGATTGGCGGCCGCGGGCCCGACGGGCTCCCCTACGATATGGGCGGCGACCACGGCGGGCTTTCGCTCGCGGAATTGGGATGCTTCATTACCTCACTGCCTCTGCTTTATGTGCTTGCCGCCAATATCCGGAAAATGAAAGCCAAAGAAAGAAGACTCTTCATTCTAATAATAATTACTTTTCTGACAGCGTTTTTTATCACTATCCCTTGGGGAGACAACGAAATCAACTCCCTTGCGCAGGGAAATCTGCATGGACATTCCATTTGGCATATAATGACCGCCGTCGGCGTTATGCTGATAGCCTTTTGGGTGGATCTCCGAACAACTTCACGTGAAAACGAGGGCGAATTGGACGCGCTGAAAGCCGAGTGCTCCGATTTGAAGCGCCGGCTTGCCGAAGCCGGGCGGGACACAACCGATGATAAGACGATGATTGACTGCCGAGATACTCCGGCAGCCCATATTGGCACGCCCTAAGCGCAACCGTGATAACACCATGAAAAACGGGCTGCCCGGAAGAACCCGGGCAGCCCGTAAACTTTTTGTTTACCTTCCCAGCCGGAAGATTTTGCGCGTCAGTGAAAAAATATCGGCCAGCTGGAAGGTCCCGTTGACCACGGTCGCGTTGATGGTGACGGTTTTATTCCGGTCCACCTTCCCCTGCACAAGCCGCTCGGCCAAAGAAGGGCGGGCCAAAATATACTCGCCGCGCGAGAGTTTATAGTCAAACGGGCGCTTATCGAGGCTGTCATAGAGTTCGCAAGCCGTTTCAAACCGACCGCCGCCAAAGCCCGCGGTCGCCGCGAGCAAAAGGACTTCCTCCGCTTTCGGCAGCGTGATTTCCCGGACGCCGGCCGGGATATCGACGGCGTATTTGAAGAAATACAGGTTTTTGGCGATTTCGTCGCCTTCGGGGGAATGGGCGTGCGTCGTCGCGAAGCCGAGCACATCGCGCTTGATATACCCGGTTTGGCCCAGGCCGATGAGGTCCCAGGAGCCCGGATTTTCGTCCCAGTCGGCGACCAACACGCCGATTTCCTTTCCGCCGAGTTTGAAATACGCTTTGCGGTCGCCGTCCGTCGAGCAGGCGAGGATATACAGCCTCGAGCAGTTTTCGGGGAGAGCCACCGTCTGCCCTTTGCACAATACGGCATTTTTGTCCCCCCTGCGCAGCGTGAATTCCACACCGCCGCAAAGCAGCGAATCCGGCAGCGTTTCGGCCGGCAGGGAAAGACCCCCGGGCAGTTCGGAGGCGGCCCTGTCCGCGTTGACGGTGAAGGCTTTGGCGTTATACGGCAGTTCCAGCGGTGTCATAGCCGCTTTTTTCGGCGACGAGCGTGGCGGGGCAAGAGTCAAAGCGAAGGTCTTCGGCTCGTAGGGTGTCATATCGAAAACCAGTTCGCCGTTTTCGACGACCGCGCCGTTTTTGTATTCCTCGGAGGCGAAGACTTCCCTGGCGGACTCAATGCCGCTGCCCGCGGAAAAGCGAACGCCCTGTTTCGCTTTGCCCTCGCCCTCGTTGAAGCGGACGATGAGTTCATCGCCTTCGTTGGCTTTTTTCAGGGCGCGGATGATGACACCGTTGCCGCTGACGCGCGCGAACGAGAAAGCGGGGGGCAGTTCGCCTTTGTGCGCGTCGGTCACAAAGGCCGCCATCGGCTGGTTGAAGCGGGCGGCGGCGGCTTGGGTGCCGTTTTGCCAGCCGCCGGCATGGCTGAAGATACCGAACGAAAAGCGGTTGAGCCCCAAATCCATCAAGTGCTGGGAGCATTCCCATCGGAAGTTGTAAAGCGGCGTGTGAACCGCCGTCAAACGCAGCGTACCGTCGTCGGGCTTATCCCACCCGGCGCGCGAGTCGCTGAAAACGGAAACACCGAAACTGCCATCGTACTTCGTCAGGTCAGCCCACATCTGCGCGGGGACTTCATACAGTTTTTCGGTGTTGTTGCCGCGTTGGATGACACCGAGGCCGAGGTCATACGACGCTTTGGGGTTGGCGCTCGCGAGAGGGAAAACGGCTTTCAGCAGGCTCGCGGTCGAACGCCAGTCGACTTCGTTGAAGACCCTGACCGTATCCGCCCCGGCGTCGAGAGAGACGATTTGTTTGAATGTCGACTCCCCGGCCTTCCTCGTTATCTCGACGGCAGCCCTGGCCGGGCCGAACTCAACAACCTTCATTTTTGCGTTCGCGGCGTATTCACGAGGGGGCGCCTTGACTTCCTTGTAAGTCAGTTCCCAGGCGGGCCAGATTTTACTGCCCTTATAGTCGAACAGGGCGAGGGATATGACCCCCGACAGAACATTCCTGCCAAGGTTTTTATCGTATATCTCGCAGATGTCTCCCGACGAGTTGAACATGACCCGCAGGCGGTTGTTTTCGATCATGGTCGACGATACGTTGAGCGCGGCGGGGTCGGTATACGGCTTCGCCGCCGGGGTGACGTCATAGACGGCGACACCGACCGACGGGACACTCGCGAGGAAGACTGTCTTGATGAGCCCGTTTTCGTTGGAAACGATTTGGGACGGGACCTCTTTTTTGTCCGCGCCGGTGACCTTGATGTGTTTTGTGCCGGCGGGGAGTTGGACGAGAGCCTCCACCGCCTCGGCGCGCAGGCCTTCGGATTGCAGGGGATTGCTGACGGCCACTGCGACGCCCTTGGCGAACGAGGTGTCCATCATCGAACAGACGGCGCCGGCCGCCGCCCTGTATTCCTCGGCAAACTGGTTTTGCGACAGAATATAGTCGTTCCAGTTGCGTTGGTAGCAAACCTGGAAGGATGTGCCCGTGATATCGTCATGGAACTGGTGGGCGATAAAGCGCTTCCACGCGGTGTCCAAAACCGCTTTTGGGTACGTGGCGGCGCCGAGCCACCCGGCGGCGGCGGCAGTTCTCTCCGCGGCGTCGGCGAGTTGTTCGCAGCGCTTGTTCCACCGTTTGCCGACGGCCCGCGATGTGTAACTGCCCACGCCGTGGTTTGTCAAAAGAAGTTCATCGTTCCAGGCCGGCAGGGCCTCTTTTTGCCCGGGGCTCAGCTCGGTATTCATAATATCAAAAAGTTCCGTGGAAGAGACGGACATAACATCAACGTCGTTTGACGCGTTTTCAGCCATCTCCCGCATGACCGCCTTCACCGAACTTTCCGCGGGTGCGCCTCCCCTGTCGCCCGTGCCGTAAAACGCGCAGGTGAACGGCAGGTTGTATTTTTTGTTGTCCTTGAGTTTCGGGGCGATGGACGGGTCGGTCCGGACCTTCGTCAGGCTTCTGGAATAGGAGCCCGGTTTGACATTGGCATAAATGAAATTGCCGTCGACGCCGAACCATTTGCCCAAATCAAACGGCTGGCCGTAGGCACTGCCCCAAGCGAGCTTTCCTGTGGAGAAGCCTTTCAGGTTGGCGTGGGCCGCGATGGATGGCAAAGCCCAGCCAAAGCCGAAACAGTCCGGCAGAAAAATGTCGTTGCTTGTCTTGCCGAACTTTTCCCGAAAATAACTGTTGCCGTACAGGATGTTGCGAAACAGCGCTTCCGGCGACGGGGTGTTGACATCGCCGTTTTCAAACGAACTGCCGACGGGGACCCAGCGGTCGCCGGCGACATATTCCTTGAGTTTTTCAAAGGCCTCGGGGTAATACTCTTCCATCAATTCATAGCGGTAGGTCCCCTCAAAACCGAACGTGTAATCGGGGTACTGCTCAAACAGCTTGAAGTTGCGGAAAAGCGTGTTGGGAATGTACTCCCGGATACTCGTCTCCAAATCCCAAAGCCAGGACGTATCCAAATGGGAGGCGGCGATGGTGTATATGGTTTTTTTCTGCATAGAGACATCTCCTTTAATTCATTGATCCGGGCCGTTATTCCTATGTCATGTTCATACGGTGCGCACCCGCTCATTATTTTTTACGGCGCGCTTTGAACTGCGACGCAATAATATTGCCGAACGCCGACGCGGCTATCCGGGCGGTTTTCAGTTTGCCCGGCGCGACGCCCGAGGACAAAACCGATTTGAGTTTTTCGGGCCGAATGTCGGAGCGCTTAATCTCTTGAAAAGCGATGTTGTCGCCGAGGAAGGGTCCCGCGGCTGTATCCGGCCCGGCGCAAACCGCCGCGCCGTCGGAAAAGCCGCGAATGTCGCGCAGCGTTTCTTCCGGCGGCAGCAGGCCGTCGTACGCGAACAGGGCGAGCATACCATTCTCTTCCACGCCGTTGTAAGCCGGCGCGAGGGAACGCGCCTGCGGGGCGACGACCACGAACGCCTCGCCGACAGCGCCGTTGCTGCGCGACGGGTAAAAGCGTTGCTTGCCGTAATAGGTGCCAAAGGGGTTGAGCGTTACAGTGTCGCGGCCCTCTTTATGGATAAGGCGCATCGGGCAATGGGCCATAGAACACAGGACCTGTTTCGCGTTGGCGACAATGAGGCCGGTTGTGCCGTCGCTGACGCCCGCCAAGCCGTTTGTCAGCTGGTTGTTGAAAGACGCGAGGCTGTGGTTTCGCGGAAAACTTTCACGGAACGAGGACACCGGGAAAGAGGAGATGTCGTCCATGAAGTTTCGTTTGACGACATGCGGTTCCCCGTCAAAGCGCGGGCGTATTTGCAACGGTACGGCCTGCTGCCAATTCGCGTCCATATACCGCCCGAGCGCGCTCGACTGCGTCGAAGCCTCGTGTTCCTCGCGCGTGTACGGGTATTTGACGCGGTTCTGAATGAAAACACAGTCCATGCCGGCTACGGTGAAAAGGTCGAGGGAAAACCGGCCCGCCTCGAGCTCGCCGGGCAGATGGATTTCACCCGTGACGCGAATGCCTTCGGCGCTGCCCGCGCAGGCAAGAGGGCTTATTGTTTTTTTCTCAAACGCGTAGTTTTTGCCGGCGTAGGTCAGGTAACCGCGCAGAAAATCCTTGCCGCCGATTACGCGGCCTTTGTAACGGACGGAAAGCACCTCGCCGTGCCCGCACACCGAAACGCACAGGCCGCCGGCACACAAGCGCCGCGCCGCCCGCGGGGCTCGCGCCGCCGGCTCGGCGACGCCGAGTGTCAGTTCGCGGGAGGCAAACGCCTCTTCAAAACGGCACAGAAGAAAGGCGGTTTTCGGCGAGCCGTCCCCGTATTGGTCCATGGGCACGAGCGCCCAACTTTTCAAGCCCGGTGATGCCACCGTGACGGCGGACACATCGGGCGCGAAGCCGGGTTGAAAGGACAACTGCGCGCTGACGAGCGTCGAGTCCGCCGTGTTCATCAAGGTCAAGGCCGGTTTGATGCCCGCCGCCTCGATTTCCTTGCTGGTCATCCGTTCGGACAACTCAAGCGCGCGCTTTTCACGCTGCACATTGAGCATCGGCGAGGCTAAACCGAAATGAGTCGTCGAAAGAAGCATGACGCGGTCGTCAAACGACACGGACTCTTTGTCTTTGCCCGCCGCGCGCGCGTAAGCCCTCGCCCGCTCGAGACGCGTCCATATCTGCCGGTTAAACGGTTTTTCCGCCCAGCTCGAATACCCGCTGAAGCTGCCGTCGGCGGTGTCGTGGCCGAAAGCGATGTCCGTCAGAGGGCCGTGGTTCTTCAAATACCCTCCCGGGGTGTCAAACACGACGAAATCGAGGTCCGCCACTTCGTTGACAAGGCCCAGAATGCCTTCGGTGTTCGCGATTTTGTTCAGAGGGAACGGCAGCCCCAAAGGCTCCCAGAGCACGGCATCGGCGTCCATGTTGATAAAAACAAACACGTCGCTGTTGATTTCACCGCAAAGCTGTTTTTCATGCAAATCCTTCGCGAGAAAACGCAGGCTGCCCGCGTCGATAACATCGCTGTTGCTGTAGGTCGGCAGAACGGTCAGGCGTTCCCCTTTATAACAGTAGCTGACGGGGTTGAAGGCCAACTCGTCCGGCAACTGGGGGATGATGGTGCGGAACGCGTCGAACGGCACGCAGCTGTAATACAGGCAGACCGCTTTGACACCGAGTTTGTTATAGAGGCTGACCTGCGACGGGGTGAACATAACCTCCTGCGGCCGGACGATTTTTTCGAATTCCCCGAAAATATCTTTCAATCCCGAACCGCGCGGATTGCTGACAGCCCATTCGACGGACGCCTCGAACTCGTCGGGCGTCATCGCGGACAAAGCGCCGTTGTTGTACCCCATAATAATATTTTCGTCGCCGTACTTTTCAACGCGTTCCTTTACGCCGCCGATGATGTCCGGCGCAAAGCGCGGCAGTATATCCTCCAGGGAATACGCGTTTTCAAAGTCCCAGGTGCCTTTGACGGGGATACCTTTCGCGTTGAGTTCGTTGAGAATAGCGATGATTTTGCGGATGATCCGGATGTCGCCGCCGAAGCCGAGTTCGTCGTTGGTGTCCCCCCGGTAGGAGTGGTAGCAGTTGACATGAAACCCATAGCCGATGTGAACTTGAAAACTCATTTTCTGTCCTTTCGTGTATATTACAACCCGCCATTACTTCCTCTTTGTTCCTTCCGAAAGCATGGCCACCGCTTTTGCGATGCGTTCGTCACGCGTTTCGTTGCTTTTGGCGGCATTAATCCAATCCGCGTATTTTTTCTTGCCGGAATACGGCAGTGTTTCCCAAAACAAGGCGGCTTTTTTATTTTTCTTAATCGCGCTCATGAAAAGCGGGTTGACCGCGGCTTCGCGAGCCTCATCGTCAATCTCAACGCTCACGCGAACACTGTCGCCGAAGGTTTTGCCGATGGCCGCGCGGATTTCTTTCGTCACGCCGAGCACATACGCGCCGCCCATAAAAACAATGGAGCCGCGGTAACCGGCGGTGTCGAAACAGGCTTTGACCTTGACCCTTTTCGCGCCGAAGGCCTCTTTGACATCGAACGGGATTTCAACATACGCGCCGTCGATACCGGGGTGTTGTTTGATCGGGGCATCAAATTCCAAGCCGTTCACCTTGCCTTCTCTATAGTATAGACAACTTTGACTCTATCATTTTGGCGGCCTTTTTGTCGAGCAGGCCGCCGGTCAGGGCGTCAAGGATATATCGGCCGATTTTATCCGCCGGCCGTATCCGCTGAATCTCGGCAAGGGCAGCGACGATATCCGTTAAAACGGATTTTCGCATTGTCTCCCTGATTTTCGACAAATCGAGGCTCATCAACTTGTCGGCGATGACCGGCAGCAACTGATTTTTATAGGGGATGATTTTACCCAGGCTTTGTATGCACTGGCGGACGGTGATGGGTTTTTCATCGTGAAGCAACAGAAGATAATCGCTGATAACGGCGTCTGTCTTGTTGAGTTCGTCCCATTTCGCGTTTTCCGCGACGAGCATCAAGCCGATGCTTCTGTGATAGGAATTGGCGCTTTTCAGCATATCCGAAAAGCGGTCCCAAAACGGATAAACGTCGGCGGTCGCCGCCGAGCGGCTTTGTAATAGAAGGAAAGCATGATAGCGAACCGTATCGTCCTTTTCGGTCAGCCATTCGGCCAACACCGGCAAATCGGCCGCGTCCACCGCCGCCGAAACGGCCGGAATGTCTTCTTTTCTCATGCCGGCGAGTTGCTCTTTGGTCATCATGGCGCCTTCCTCCCTTGGCTTATTCAAACGAAAACAGCTTGTCCCCGTAGTTTTTCACATAAAACTTTTTGCCTCTTTGAATGACTTCGTGCCCTTCGGCTTCGAGCATCATTTTCTGGGTTTCAATCCCGCCGGGGAATTTGTCGTTGAGTTCGCCGTCTTTTTTCAGGGTTCTCCAAAACGGCGTCGGGTCCGTTTGCCGTTCGGCGGATGCCCTCGCGGCGATATTGATGAAAATCCCGGCCGTCAGCGGGCAGGTAAAGTCAGACCGCTGCTTTTCGGCGAGAACATTCCGGATAATATCCGAGGTGGTCACCATGCCGAAAGGCACCTGCTTCATCAGCCCGTCATAATCAAGAGGCGGCGCAATGAGCATGTTTTCGCCGCCGTAGCGGGCGATGGCTTGCGCGTCGGTCAGTTTGACGACCTTCGGCATGTCTTTGCTTTCGTTGAGTTTTTGATTTTCCGTTTTTCGTGCCATGGTAACCCTCCGTTCCGCCGCGCCGGCGCGGCCGCGCCAAGAAAAGAAAACTTATATTCCGTATTCCCTGAGTTTGTCGGAAAGCGCGGCCGGGTCGGGAACATAGCCCAGATCCGCGCAGGTGCAAATATTTTTTTGGCTGCCGGTTTGGCCGATGACCGCGCCGAGGGTTTCCAAGCCCCCGAACAACTGTATTTTTTTGCCCGCGGCGTGTATCTTTTGATACACCTCCGGCCAGTGTTTAAAATCGGGCTTCCCGTCCCCCGGTACCCACTGGATGCCGTCGAGTTCCGGTATGGCCAGCAGCGAGTCGAGATGCGGCAGTTGGCCGACGCCGTCGAGATGGTAAATGCTGTGGCTGAGCGTTTTGCACTGGCTTTCAATCCATGGTTTGGTAAATTCCTTAAACATCGGGGTGCCGATCATATAGGAAAAATCGCTTTGCAGGGTGTAAAACGGCTTATCGCAGAAAATGCCCGCCCAGTCCGAGTAGCCCGGGTTATAAGGCTGCATGACTTCATCGATTTCTTTATAAAACCGGAACCACAGGGTGTCCAATTCCCGCATCAGCCGCTGAACTTCTTGCGGGCTGTCAAGCAAGTCAAACAGCAGCTGTTCGGTCGTGCGAAACGAGGCAAGCACATCGAGGCCCATTCCTACGTCGGGCATACCGACGAGCACATTGCCCCTCCAGCGTTTCATCGCCGCGGCGCAGATGTCTTTGATTCGGCAAAGCCATTTGTTGTTCGGGTCATATTCAAAATGCAAATCGGCGATATCGGCCGGCGCGCCGTCGGGCGGATAAAACCACACCGCGCCGTTCGAGTTGTCGAGCTTCGCGCCTAAAAAAGCCGCCATCACTCCCGGCCCGAAACAAGACAGATTTACCCGCGGGAACGCGTCGCCCAAAAACCGCAGACACGAAAGCTCGTAATCGAGGCGGTCGATGAGTTCGTCGGGGGTGTAGGAAAAATCCGCGCAGTTCTTCTGGGAAAGGCATGGCGCGGCGGGCTCTTCACGCTCCGGGAACTCCCCGAAAACGGTCAACGCGATGACCGGGCGTTCAAGCGTATTGCCCCACCATTTTGAATAGGTGTCTTTGACCGCTTCCCACCGTTCGGGGTTGAAATCGATGGACAAAACCATACCCCCCCGTATTTACGCTCTGTTTATTTTAAAATCAGCGTCGCGTCGTTATCCGGTATGCCGGTGTTGCCGATGAGCGAGGAAACAAAGGCGGGGATGTCGGCGAGCGGCGGGTTCTTTTTGCCGAGTTTTTTCTCGAGCACGGCGACTGCCGGCCGCAGGCGGCGCAGCGCTTTCATAAAGAGCGTATGCACCGGCGTGCCCTCGACATACGGCTCGTCCCCCTCAAACATATTGCGGACGATTTCCACACCCAAATCCTTGGCTAATACATTCTTTATGGAGGGGTCAACCCTGACAAACAAAAGCCTGCCGAGTTTGCCGAGAGTCAGTTTTTGCAGCGTTTTGCCGGCAAAGCGGATGAGCCCCAGGTAATTGTTCTCGTCGCCTCTTTTGCCGATTTTCCGGCGGAATTTTCCGGGGTCGGTAACCATGGAATCCATCGTTTCGTTGATCATGCGGTCAAAGCGCCAAGCGAAATACTCCTCGGCGGTCATGCCGTTTTTATCCCACTCAAACTGCTCGATTCTCGAGGATTTTATGTCCACGGTTTTTTCGTCCCGAAAGGTCACCTTGCGGATGGAAGCGGGGCAGCCGACCAGCGAGCCGGTGCAGACATCGTAAATCGTGTTGCCGCTCTCGGTCGTCTTGGCGTTGATGGTCTGCATATGCATGTGGCCGGTGAAAACCAGCCGCAGGCCCCAATCCGCCAATCTTGTTGAAATTGTCCGCCAATCCGTCATCACCGCGTCGCCGACCATGCCCATGATCGGCGAGCCCGGCAAAACCGGGTAGTGAACCATGGCGAAAAATACGTCGCCGGCCGCTTTGGCGGCGTCGATTTGTTGTTTTATCCATTGCATCTGTTCTTCGTCAAACCCGTGGTAATCTTTGAGGTCTCCATCGGAGTTCAAGGCGAACAAGCGCACACCGTCCGCGATTTTTGAAACATAGGAATAGGTTCGCTCATCAAAAGCGAGATAACCGGAATAGCCGTAATCTTTATACAACTCCGGCAGTTCTTCGCGTTTTGTCCCTTCGACGGGGATTCGTTTGTCGCCCTTAAACGCGGTGGGGTTGTCGCTGAAATCGTGGCCGGCGGTCGTGACATAAATCCGCTTGTTGCACGCTCTGAGTTTTTCAAGTTTACGGATAAAGCCGAGATGGCTCTCTTTCTCACCGTTGAACACCAAGTCACCGGGAATCAGCACGACTTGCGTCTGCGTGTCCGCGCAGAGAATGTCAAAGGCCGCGTCGATAATCGCGCCGGTTTCCGCCAGGCATTTCTGCTCGGTCAGATTGAATTTGTCGTAGGCCTCGCCGTCCGCGCCGAGCGAATTCTCGAAGTAATGAGGATCAGTAATCAGAAAAAACGAAAAAGGGTGTTCCATCAGACCCTCCCGCTGTATTCTTTCGATACGGTGATTTCTTCAACAGATTTCTCGGCATATATGTTTGTATAATTCACCAAATACAGGATCAGGTAGGCGCACCAAATCGGCAGTGTTTCAATCGCGCCGTTCTCTCTGAACAGAACCAGCAGAATAATCATCGTTGCCAGAACGGCGATAAACAACAGCAGTGTGATCAGAAATCTTTTGTTGGTTTTTGACTTGTTAAACAAAAACAGTATGATCGACGCCGCGCAAAATACACCGAAAGCAAGCGCCGCAGTCCAGTGGACAACCATCCGCCAATTGAAGTCATCTTCATGAGGAATGATTTTTGTAGTTATAATGCAGAGAAAGCCGAGATACATGGAAACCTTGCCCGCTTTGCTGTCATAGCCGTAGTGCCTGTACATATAACTGATGTTGAGCCACAGCGAAACGATGGTAAAAAGAACCCAAAAGTAGTAGAGGTAGGGGTGAACCATCGCGATAACGCTTGCTGTTTTTACAAATCTCGGGTACTCCACGCCAAGATAAGTGACTTTGAGCGCGCCGAACCATGTGATGAAAACAACAGCCGCAATCAGCCAAGCCATGCAGAAATACCGGTTGTCAACAATTTTCATCAAGGTGCTTTTTTGTTTTTCCATGTGTTATCCGCCTTTCAGCGCCGAGTGGCGCAATACTTTTATTCCGCGCTGCATGAAGCTCGTGATTCGATCAAAAAAACCATGCCGTGGTGTTGACAACAAATAAGCAGGCAACCGGCTATTTGCCGGTTTTCCATAACCCTTCCATCATGCTGCATCCGTTGCCGAAATAGACCGCCCTGTTATCCAGCCTGTGCCGTACTTCCCGCACGGCGATATCCACAGCCGCTTCGATAATTTCCGCGCCGAAAGCGGCGGTTGAATCGGCCGGGTGCCGCTTCGGGTTTGTGCCGATTAGTTTTTCGCCCTTGGGCGGCAGCAGGCTCAAATCAACTGTGTCCGGATACAAAGCTAACATATGTGATGTTTCCCACCCGCCGGCATGGTCGCCGGCATTTTCATACAAATGGCTGACCAGCAGATGGTCGACAAACGCCCAGGCCAGCATACCGTTTCTGTAGGAATACGCTCTCTTATTAAACTGTAAAACCGCCGCCCGGCCGAAATCAACCAAAGGGTAATGACCGGCCACAAGCACGCCGACTTTAAAGCCCAGGGATTCGGCTTCGGCAAGGATATGAAGCAGCAGTTTATTGTAGTTGAGCACCTGTTCGGTGGCAGTAAACGGCATTTTCTCCGGCAAAAAGTTATCCGGGTCCAACTCCATTTTTTCCGCTATCCGGTCCCGGTCGTCCGCGCAGGAATCTTTCAAATGCTCCACCCGGGTTTCCCCGTAATACAGTGGCGGAAAAACAAGCCCGCCGCCTGTTTGGGCGCAGCGTATGGCGATGCCTTCCGCCTGCAAGCCATCAGCGCCGACGGCATTGTGCAACCCGTGCCATTCCAAAGTACCGATGGGTATGTAGACCACCGGGCATTCCTTCCGCCTTTCGACAATCTGGTCAGGTCTTAACATGTGATATCGTACTTCGCAGTTCATAAGCAGTCACCGTTTTTAATAGTTTCGCACCATGTCCATCACGATTTTTTCCCATTCAAATATGTTCTCGGGTCGATTGGAGCAAGTGCTGATATCCTTGAGCGTAATGTCGCAGGAACAGCCGTTTCTTTTGCAGGCGTCCAGGATGGCTTTTATCTCTTTTTTGAGGGCGTCCGTATCGAGCCGGGCGGCACCCACGCAGGCCGGGTTCGGTTTGGAAGATACCACATATTTTTTGCCGATAAACTCAGCGCAAACGTTGACATCCGCCCAGGGGGTCACGCCCACCTTGCGCAGGTTCGGGATTTTTTCAACGATGTCCAGTTTTTTATCCAGCGGTTCGCAGCAGCCGTAATAGACCAGGCCGCATTGCCCGACCGTCTGTTTCATGTATTCGATGTCGAACTCCTCGTGCATCGCCTTTGAGACGGAGGCGAAAATCTGGGCGGTTCCCCGGCCCCAGATATCTTTTCTGGTAATGTGTTCCCCATCGAACTCCTTGCCCGGCAGGTCCGAGGTTAAAATGGGTGTGCAGTGCAGAGAATACGGGTCACTTTCGAACAAACCCAGGGTTTCGTATTGTTCAAGTTCCGCCAGGTTGATATCGGCCAGCCTTGAAACAAATTTGCGGGAAAACTCAGGGCGTTCAATCAAATCCATAAGCAGGTTATTGACGCCGCGCCAGGTGGAGATTTGATCCCAGGGGGCAAAATGGTGGTAATCCCGGCCCACGATTTTCACCGGTATAACATCTCCCAGCAGGTCTCCAATGTACTCATACTGCGCCATGGTGGATTCTTTGTCATAGGTGATTTGGGGGATTTGAAGCTTTTCCAAATCCCCGTCCGTTCCGAACTGGTCGGTATACTCGTGGGAAACGATGCTGTTTTTCTCATCGGTTTTCAGTATCCTTTCCCGCACGCCCATGCCGTTGCCGGTTGAGCGGATTACCTTGGAAACGGGGATATACGGGCGCAGGAACATATCCGCCGGGAAACGCTTATATTTATAGATATTGGAGCGTAAAAACCATTCCGTGCCTCGGAGTAACGGGTTCTCGCAGAGAATGGTCAGCTCGTTGTCAATATTCATTTCGCTCCAGGGCAGTTCGTCTATCAGCACGACCGGCCGGATCATGTTCAAATCATTCACGGCCGTATGGAGCTTCCGGCGTTCGATATTGCGTTCCTCTTTGGCGAGTTCATCATACTCGCGCGCGAGCCGCCTTAAAATGCTGGCATCGGTTGGCATTGAAATCCTCCTAAACAAATAAAGACATCTGGTCCCCGCCGTACCCTTGCTGATAGCCGGCGATAATCTCCGGCATCTGATACAGGATACCAGCCGCGCCGCATTCCCTCTTGAAAACCTGCCATAGTTCCTTCGCGTTCGGCGAGCGGCATTCGTAGGCATTACCGAACTGCTTGATATATTTCTCCTTCATGCCCGGAAAGAGCTCATCGAGTTTATCATAAAACCATACCCTCTGGTTTTGCCGCAGGGTGACGCCGAAAGCCGGGAAGATGAATTTCACACCGCTGTTCTTGGCAAGCGAAACAATGTCTTTTATGTTCTCCGGCGTATCCTCGATGAATGGCAGCACCGGCATGAGCAGTATGCCCGCGAACAGCCCGGCCTCCGCCAGCTTCTTTACCGCCGTGAACCGTTCGGAGGAAAGCGGCGCGTTCGGCTCCAGTTTTTTGCATAACTCATCGTCCGCCGTCGTCACGGTAATTTTAACGAGTACGGGGGAGTGTTTTGAGATTTCTTTCAGTATATCGATATCCCTGGTCACCAAATCGCTTTTCGTCGCGATCGAGATGCCGAACCGGTACCGGTTGATTAACTCCAGCGCTCCCCTTGTGAGTCTATACTCCTTTTCAAACGGATTGTACGGGTCGCTCATGGCCCCGGTTCCGACAACTCCGGTTTTTCGTTTGGACTTCAGTTCCCGCTCAATGATGGCCAGCGCTTTTTCCTTGGCTTTGACGGTGTCAAAATCATTGACACCGTAACAGTCGCTGCGGCTGTCGCAGTAAATGCAGCCGTGGCAGCATCCCCGGTAGATATTCATGTTGTAATTAACGCCGAACCAAAAGCTGCCGTCCGAATAGCCGGAAAGAATGGTTTTTGCGGGAATGAAATCCATGTTCAACCCCCGGTGCCGGTAGGCCGGTTCTCCAAACCGTGCTCGAGTAGCACATAGCGGTATTGGGAGTCAATCATATCCGCCCCGTAGCCGCCGGTCACTTTGCCTTCTTTAATCAGCGCTCCGACGGCGGACGCGTGTTTCCGGTTGACATTTTTGATGATCAACGCGATCATCGCCAGCCCGAGGCCTCTGTGTTTTTTTGACACGCCCATATACAGCATAATATATCGCGGGCTTCTTATTTTTTTAAAAAACACTTTCAAATAGGTTGACAGGCGAATTTTTCCGTACAAAGCGTTCGAATAGTCGGGAACGCCGATAAAAAAGCCGACCGGCTCACCGCCGCAGTAGGCCATTTTCACCATCGACAAGTCGAGAATATAGCGGAAGTTTTCGAAATGCTTGATAAAATCTTCCTCACCGATCGTTTTAAAGACGGGAAAGTTTTTATATAAATCGGTGATCAGAGCGTAAATCTCCCGGATGGTTTTGTCCCAGTCTTTTTGCTTCGGTGAGACAATGTCGTAGTCTTTCGCGTATTTTTGATAGCGTTCCTCGCTCTTGTTATGCCTGTAACCAAAAAAAGACTGCTTTTTGTAAACATTGGAGGAATACTTCTCCATAATGCGATAGCCGTTATCCAAAAAATGCTTCAGATAATAGTCCTTGTTGTATGGCTCGGAAATGTACGGCCGGTCTTCGAATTTGTTGACCTTCAACCGATACTTGATCCAAAAACTCGCGTCGACCGGCCCGATTATTTTGCTGCAGCCGCTCTCAATGGCATAATCCTCCGCGGCGCCGAAAAGCAGGCGCGAGCATACCGGGTCGTCGACACACTCGAAAAAGCCGAGATACGCCGTGGAGTCGCCGGGGTAAGTTGTCACGGCGCACCGCGCGGCGGGGACCGCGTCTTTGTAAACAAGAAATTTCGTGATATGGAAATAGTTGCTCAAGGGATGCCCGGAGGTCAGAAGAAGCCGTTCTTCGTTTTCGTTCTGTGTGAGTTCCCGTTTGGAATACAAGACTTTAGGCAGCCATAAAAAATCCTCGATATATTTTTCCCCTTTGTCAAACCGGACGATTTCAACCGCCATGCCCGCTCACCACCTCAATGCTGCCGGTGCCGCCGTTCATGCGGACGGTGTCGCCGGTTCGTAAAATACCCGTGGCCTTTTTCACCCCGACGATGGACGGAACGCCGAGTTCCCTCGAAATGATCGCCGTGTGCGACAGCAGGGACCCTTTTTCCGCGATGATGCCCTTCGCCATCGTAATGAGAAACACCCAGCCGGGGTCTGTCATTTTTGTTACGAGGATTCTATCTTTCGCGTTTTCGGCTGTTTGGGGGGAATCGATGACCAGAACCTCACCCTCGGCGATGCCGTTTGAGCAGGGCGTGCCGGTTATCAAGCCGCCGGGCGCATCGATTCGGACAGCGTTGATATTCCCGTGGCGTTTGTTGAAAGGTTCGCCCGAAAAAACAAGCCGCGAATAGGCGGGCAGCGCGGTGTACATCGCGTATTCGGCCTTTCTGCGTTTGACCGTTTCTCTGAAATCGCGGTTGCTGTCTTCAAACGCCTCGTTTTTATACAGATAGAAGATATCCCTTTCGGCGTCAAGCCGGCCTTCCTCGCGCATATGGCGGCCGATAGCCAGAAAAACTTCCCGCGCGATGCCGTAAACCCGGCTGCGGTTGAGCCGTGACACTTCCCGGTTGCCGATGCCGAGCCTTGCTTTGGCAATGCAGTAAGCCGTCAGTTTTCTACTGAAGTAACCGCTTTTTGCCCCGGCGGGTTCCCGCTTGTCATCGGCTGTCAGCGAGGTGTTGATTTTTTTCAGTTTAACGGGGTCGCCCGCGTATTCGAGAAGTTTGACGGCAAGCAGCAGCGGCGAGGTGCGAAAGGTCATGCTTTCGAGTTTGAGTTCCTCAAGAGAGCGGTCGCCGTACACGCGGATATACTCTTTCATCAAGGCGGCTGTCTCGTTGTTTTTGTTGGCGATATACGCCTCGGTTTCCTCATCGTTTCGCAGCGCTTTGAGTTCGTCGAGCCGGCTGTTTTCCAAGGCGGTAACGGCGATTTTTGTCAGGGCTTTGACGGGTTTCATGCTTTCGAGGTCGGCCACGCCGGCAATGACCCGGTTGGTGTACGCCTCGGCGTTTTCAATCCCCTGTTTCTTGAAAAGGCTCTTGAGCAGGCCGGTGAACACGAAGGTGTAAATATCGTTGAGCAGTGTGATATCCCAGTTTCTTAAAATCCGCATGGATGTCGCGTTAAAAAGCCGGATGAGGTCGGGCGTGGCCATGCCCGGTTGAAACTCCCGGTTGAAAAAGCCGGTGACTTCGGCGAATTCCCCGTTGAGTTTTTTCATGCCTTTTTGGATTTTCAGCGCTTCGGACAGGCAGTTGCGGTAAATCAGCAGTTTCCTTATCGCCGGCACTCGTTCGACGCTTGTGTGAATCTCTTTGGAGGATACGCCCATCATATCCTGCCAAACGGGGATGATTTTTTTGCTCATCGGCAGGAAGCTGAGCACATTGTACCAATTGCTGATTTTATAATACATCCGGCCGTTGGCGCTGCCGACCATGTTGCGCAGGTTTTCATCGTAGCCCGCGAGCAGTTTGTCATTTTTCAGACAGCGTGAGGCCAGACCGCGAAAAACCCCGTAATACGCTTCGCGCACAAAAGAGTCCGACAGCGGCAGCGTCACGCCGGGGTAACTTTCCACAATATTGCTGTTGTCAAGGATGACCGGATTGGCGTCGTCAATCGTGGTAATGGGCCTCGCCTGCAGAATGAACAGCTCGCCGTCTTTTACCGCGTACTCGATATCGAGATACCGGCCGAACAGGCCTTTGATTTCTTCGGCTGTGTCAATGAGCGTGTCAAAAACCCCGCGGCTTAACTCGGGGGAATTTCCCTGTTTCTCGTAGTAGTACACCTTATCGGTGTTGCTGTAATAGTAGGCGGTGACGGGTGTTTTATCCTCAACGACATTGTCGCCCGTCCCCTTCCCGCAGACCGCGACCGTTTCGTTGAGCAGCCCCCGCGGGTTGGCGGTGAACAGCACGCCGGAGCAATCGGCGTCCACCATCTCCTGAACGATTACATTCATGCGAAATGAGTCCGGCCGGATTTTGACCTCGCCGCAGTATTTCAGCACTCCCTCGGAATAGCGCGACAACGCGCACCGCTCGACGCAGGCAAGGACATCCTCGCGTTTGACATTCAGGAAGGTTTCGAAGCGGCCCGCGAAGGAACCGGAAAGGGCGTCCTCGCAGGAAGCGGAAGACCTGACCGAAAACCGCGCGCCGGCGGGGAAATGCCCGTCAATATATCGCGTTATCTCCTGCCCCGCGCTTTCGTCAAGCCGGACTTTTTCCGCTGTTTCGGCCAGCGCGGCGGCGGCGTTCCGAAGGCTTTTCTCGCCGGTGTAATCCGAAGCGTTGATCAAAGCGGCATGGCTCGCCGCCACCCGGGCGTCGCGCTCGTCAAAGAACGAATGCGGCACGCAGAAAAGCCGGGGGACATTGACGCCGTTTTGCCTCATCCGGAAAAGGTTGTTTGCCTTTCCGCCCACATCCGCCGTATCAAAGTTGTTGTCGTCGACTATGCGGCTGTTCATCATTTCCACCTCAGGAACAGGTAGAGCGCCTCCAGAACAATTACGGTTGACTCCGTTATATACTCGTATATCTCAAATTTCTTGACGATTTTGAAAGCGGCCGGGTTCTTTATAAAGGCCGCGCCTTGCTTAACAAGCCACAGGTAACTGACAATGACTGTTGCGACCGCGATCGGGAATAACTGATAAATCAGATACGAACTTGTCAGCACATCGAGGAACATGACAAAAAGGACAAACTTCACCGCTTTTTTATAGCCCCAGAGTTTCGAATAGGTGACATACTCCGTTTCGTCCTGCGGCGCCCTGATTTTTCGTGTAATCTCCCAAACAAGGCCGGGGAAATACAGCGTGAAGGCGATGACGGCGTTGTTAAAGGTGAACAGCGGCAAGTCGTATTTGTAACAGGTATAAGAAATCATGTAGGTGTTGAGAACCAACTGAACGGGGTTGTGGGTAATAAGCGCGAGAAACAGGTTTTTTTGAATTTTGTGCCTGCTGAAAAACCAGACGCCCATCAGCACGGCGTAGCCGGCGAGAATACCGAAGAACAGCAGGTTGTTCATAAAAACGATATTCAGGACGGCCGCGGCAACCGCGGCCGTCACAAGGAGAACGATCAAATCCTTTGTTTTTACCCGGCCGGACGGGTAAGGCCGCTCCGGGAACAGCGTTTTGTCTGCCTCCCTGTCCTTGAACTCGTCGGAAATCCGCAGGGTTAACAGAAAAGCGAAAACGGTGAAACCGCCGACGAATTCCCCCGCGCCGATTTTGACATCCGTTCGATCGTTCGTCAGCAAAACGAGAAAGTAAATCTCAAAAAACAGCACAAATCCTACAAAAAGGCGGGGTATAACGGGGTACATTTCCTTGAGGTAAACGTGAATGCGCTTCAACATATCTTTTCACCGATTTTCTCACCCATTTTTACCTTGGTTTCGATTCCTCTGCCGGAATAAGCGGCGATGTCCCTGTCAATACGTGCCGCGTTTTCACCGAGAAGGACGACAATGGTCGACCCGCCCATGGAAAAATACCCCTTCTCCTCGCCTTTTTGAAAACGCGGTTTGCCATGGTTGTGAATACGGCCGACGAGCATCGCGCCGACCTCGATGAAAGCGGCGTCACCGAAGTTTTCCGTTCTCAGATAACTGACGATCCGGTGGTTTTCAGCGAGCGCCCTGTGCCTTTTCGCGGAAACCGGGCCGACGGTATGAAGCCTGCCATTGATGGTTTTCGTTCCCGTCAAAACACCGCCGTCAAAGTAACAATAGCGGTGGCAGTCGTCAACGGTCAGGCGGAACACCAGGCAAAGACCGCCGGCGAACGCCGCGGCGGCTTTTTCGTCACGCAGAAGTTCCGCGGCCGTATAGGTGTTGTTTTTTATGTTGATTTTCAAGTCGGCGCCGACACGGTAAACCAGGAGTTTTGAATCGGCCACGGCGGCCAGCGCCTCCGGAGACGGCGGGAACGGCCTTTTCCCCGGCAGCGGTTTCCGCTCAAAAAACGCGGCGAAACTCTCGTAAGGCTCGTCGCCGAAATCGGCCGTGTCGATGCCGTACCGTTCGATAAACGGCCGGATTTTTTGAACGGACTTTTTGGTTTTGCCGGGCAGAGCGTTGAGTTTTGAGAACAATCTCGACGCTATGAAAAGCCTTAACAGCAGTCTTCCGGCAAGGCGGTTATATAAGAAGTCCGCCTGTTTGTCTTTAAACTGCTTTTCCGCAAGGCAAACGCCCCGCGCCCGGTCATAGATGTCAGCGTCCATATCTCAACCCCAAACGATGTAGCCGATCATGGCCGCCGCGAGCGCCGCGAACACAATGTAAGCCACGCCCCGGGGTTTGGCTATTTTTATGTCAAGGATAAAAAACAGCGCGGTCAGCCCCATGACCGCGGGATAAACGATGTCCGTAAAAACTACCGGGGAAACTGCGGAACCCGGAATCACTTTGGATAAAAACCAAACCGACGGAAAAATCAACGCGGTGTAGGTAACCGGAAGGCCGCGGTAGTATTTGACTGGTTCCTCCATCTGTTTGCCGTTGACGGTGATGTTGAAATACCCGAGCCTTGTAATCGCGCAAAGAGCGTACAGGATATATATCAGAACATGATACCAGCGGTTATAATAGCCGGCAAGAGAGTATACCAGCACGATGGGGAACGCCACGAAATCAATCATATCCGCGAGCGAGTCGATTTCAACGCCGAAGGACTGCTCCTCTTCGGTTCGTTTCATCGCCCTGGCGACTTTGCCGTCGAACAGGTCACAGACGCCGGCGATAATCAACAGCATAACCGCGAAGCGCAAATCCTTTCTGTCGAGCGCGATAAAGATACCCAGCAGTGACAGCACCACGCCGGTATATGTCAAAATGACGGATTTGTTGTATTTGCCGATCACCATACAGCCGCCCCTATTCTTTGAGTATTCGTATTTCCCCGGTTTCACCGTTGATTTCAATCGTGCTGCCGTCTTTAATTTTTTTCATCGCGTCGGGCACGCAGACGACGCACGGGATGCCGTACTCCCGTGAGACGATCGCCGCGTGGCACAACACCCCGCCGTATTCGGTCACGATGCCTTTGAGTATCGCGAATTTGCCGGTCCAGCCCGTGTCGGTAAATTTCGTGACGAGGATATCGTTTGTTTGCAGCCTGTCTGTCTCGGCCAGGCTTTCAATGACGCGGGCTGTTCCCGTCACCGAACCGGAGTTGCAGCCGAGACCGCTTATATTGCCGGCGTACGCTTTTTTTTCGGTGCTTTCCCTGTCAAAAACCGCGCCGATTTCGTTTTCGCTCGTGAAATTCCGGAACGAGTTGTAGTATGTCCGGTTGCGCCGTATAATGCTTTTCAGTTCGGCGGCCGATTTTCTGTTTTCGGCGAAATCATATATTTCGGCGATTTTCAGAAACCAGATATCCTCCGGCCGGTCGATGACGCCTTGGCCGGCGAACGAACCGGCGAGTTTGAGCGTATAGAGCCTGATCACATAATAAAACCTTGTGGAAACATCGCGCAATTCCTCGCGCCACCAAAGCATGGAGCGCATTCGCTCGATTTGGCCTAAAAGCTTCGGGAACCTCCGGGGGCCGGCTTTCGCCTTGACCGCCTCAAGCTGGCTTTGATAAGCCTGCCTCTGCTTTTGAATGTCGTGAGTCGGGCTGAAGCTCTCATCGAGCAGAACATTTTCCTTGATCATTTTCACCAATGCGCCCTTTGCCTCGGAGAAGCACGGATAAGTCACGTCGAGCTCTTTTTCGGAGTGGTAGCCGTATTTTTCGACGAACCGCCCGACTTCCTGCAGGAACAGGCCGGCGCGGTTGTTTTCCAAATCTGCCGCGATACTGTCGGCCGGCGAATCTTTCCAATAGACGAAGGCCTCATCATCCCCGCGAATCTGACGGCTCAATTCCCACATATCGTAAAAGGGCAGCAGATGCGAAATATTCTCAAGGCCGCCGATGATCGTAAAGTAGCCGCTCAGATTCGTATATTTCAGAATCTTTGACTTAAACAGCGACTGCTGCACGGTGTTTAAAAAAATCTGCCGGAAATAGGTGCCCTCGCTTTGAAGATAGTCGTTCTTCACCAGATGCAGCCAGCTGTCAAGCAACTCCTGCGGGCTGCGCCGGGCATCGAGGTTGCCGATATACCGATTGTATTTTTCAAGCAGTTCGCTTTTATAACGGTCGATATTGTCGAGTTGCTTTTCCAGCATACTTTTTTGCCGCAGCGCCGCCCTGAGAATTTTACCGATGGAACCGGGGGTGATTTTCGTCGTTTCGCCGTCGCCCTCATAGGTGATTTTTACGCCGAACTCGGTGTCAAAATCCCGTTCTTTGTGGCCGGGTATGGCCGACATCGCCTTTTTGACCATGGTCATATTCCAATACGGCCGGCCGTAAAACATGTCGCTGAGTTTGCTGATTTCGCCTTGCTTTAAAATACGCAAATCCATTAAGAACTTTTCTAATGACGTATCCCAAATATATTCATAGAGGCTCCACATAAACGGCGTGCAAACCGTCGCGGAAACGCCGCCGTCCTTGAAATCGGCGGTCGACCATTGCTCCTTGATGCCCGAGTACATGATTTTCGTGATGGCGCGCGATTGCAATATATACAGTTCGCCCTTTTCAAAAGCAAACTCCACATCGCAGGGGTAGCCGAAGTGCGTCTGGATAGCGAGCATGGTTTTCATGATGGTATGCAGTTCGCCGGCACTGAGAAGTTTGTTTGATTGGTCGTAAATATACTCGTCGTCAAACCAATTATAGCGGTACCGTTCGGGCACGACCTTTCCGCTGACGATATTCTCGCCGAGGCCTTCGGCAATTTCCAAAACGATTTCCTTATCCGACCCGGTCAGCGGATTGACCGTAAAAGCGATTCCGCTTTTTTCGGAGGCGACCATCTCCTGCACGATGACCGCCATTTCCAGGTTCTCAAACCCGAGACCGTTGTTGACCAGATACGACAAAACCGTTTCCGAATACATGGATTTGTAGCACTCGAGGACGGCGTTTAAAATGTCGGGCAAACCCGCGACATTCAGGAATGTCGAATACTGGCCGGCAAACGAAAAGTTTTCAAGGTCCTCTTTTATGCCGCTGCTTCTGACGGCGTAACGGACGCCTTCCTTCACCCGGCTCTTGATTTCATCAACAACGGCCTCCGGGAACGCAAAGCCGGCGAAAAGCCTTTGAATCGCCTCACTCGCGCTTTTTACATTGTTAGGTTCAAGGCAGGCAACGATGGCTTCAATCGGTTCTTCTTTGCCGTTCAAGCGCACAATCGCCGAATAGGTTTCGCTGTCGAGAACAAAACCGTCCGGCACGTTGAAGCCGTTTCTTTTCAATTCCGACAGCAGGCTCGCCTTATTGCCGGTGCCGGCGGCGGATTCGACCGCGTCAAATCTCCGAACCATGGTGTCCCCTTAAAACATATTTTTTCGTAGCTTCAGAAAATACAGAAGCATATTCAAAACGATGTGCGTCAGCGCGCCGAGGAAGATGTACGCGATAAACAGCGGAACGCTCATTCGATAAACCAGGCACAAAACAAGAACGCAGCCGATGACCGAATCCGCCTGGTCAAAAAAGACCGTGATAACCCCTTGCAAGTTTTTGTTCGACTTGCCGGGTTGGATGTTCATTCTTCTTTTAATAAAACTGTTTGGCAGCTCGAACAGCGCGTAGCCCAAGCCAAGCAGCAAGCCCATGAGGATATTATATGGTACCGTATTGTCATATTTAAAGTACAGATAGTTATGCTGCGACAGATAAGCGCTTTTTTCGCCTATGAGCCCCCAGAGCACGGTGCAGAGTATTCCGAGAATGGCCATTCCGGCCAAGCCCTTCCAGGTCTTGTTATCACCGAACAGCCGTTTGCCGTCTCTGAGGATTCGGTTGTTATCAATGGGCCTTTCCAGAAATTTGATGAGATGCAGTTTGCACCACACCATATTCAAAGAGCCCGCCACAATCACAGGCAGGAGGGTTATGTACATCTCTGCAACGGTTTCCATGCGGTTCGCCCTTTCGTTCCTTCATTCCTGATGATTTCCACTTTTTGAAAAAACCACGGTATAAGTGTATCCGAAATTTTCTAATTAGTCAACGAAAGAAATTTATTTTAAGAAAACTTCCAATTGATTCCGCCATTTCTCCACGGCTTGTTTTTCATAGTCAACCGGGATTTCTTCGGCGATTTGTCGCGCCTGTTTCGATTTCGCGGCCGCGGACTTCAATTTCAGTAAACTGAACGGCCTTTGATAGCCTTTTTTCAACTTATCGAGTATCTCCGCTTTGTCCATCACCAACTCATTGCTGCCGTTACCCGCGCTGAGTTCCTTCGAGCCGAGTATTCCCCGGTCAAACAGAAAATCAATCACCTTCCCGGGATAATCGAGCAATTGATTTTTCAAGACGGCCACGGCAGTCATTTTGCCGTTGATTTCCTGAAAATACCGCACTTGGTACGGCCACAATTCCTCCCGTCCGTATGGTTTGCCCGCTTTGTCGATATCCCGTATCGTTTCGGCCAGCATCGCCCCCGCCCTTATGGAATTCGTGATGCCCGAGCCGTTCATCGGCACAGTCATGGAAACGGCATCGCCCACGGCCGCGTAACGGTCACCCACCAGCAAGGAGTTCGCGGGTTTTATGGGGATATCCCGAATGCACCCGCCACGCTGCAGCCGGAAGCCTATGGCCGGTTGAACCTTGCGCAGTTTCTCAAGCGTTTCATTGACCTTTTCCATATTGAGAGCCTCTGCGCTGCCGATGAGAACATCCGCGAAGCCCCCGGTTACTTTCAACCAGGCGATGCCCTTTATCTCATTAAACTTGAAATAAATGTTGAACCGGTCTTTATTGATGATTTCAATGCCGTCGCGAAGGTCGTAGTACGCTCTGTAAGCGTGGAACACATCGTTGCCCCGCCAGATGTTTTTCATCGAGTAAGACGCAGGAAGGCCGGCCATAACCGGCGATTTCATGCCTGCGCTGTCTATCACCAACTCCGCTTCTATCTCTTTTTCGCCGGCAAGAAGCCCCGCGACGCGGTTGTTGCTATCCAGCAGGGGGCCGGTAATATTTGCGGAGTAACGGATCACGGCGCCTTTGTTCTCGGCGTTTCGAAGCAGGTAACTGTACAGGACCTTCCGGTCGATTTCCACATCGGCCTTATCCGGCGCGGCATCGAAGGAGACGGGGGTTCTCAACGCCGGCGCGTAAAAGGTGGAATTCTTTCTCGGGTGAAAATCGGCTTTATCATACTCTTCGATTCCCGCGTACCGCAGGGTATCCCTGCCGACGGTATCATGCCAGTCGTACCCGAGTTCCTCTTTCTTCCGTTTTTCGTACACCTCGACGGAATACCCGTTTTGCGCGAGAAAGGCCGCCGCGGCGAGTCCGCCGTGCCCCGCGCCGGCGACAACGATTCTTTTGTTCATTTTGCCACCCCAATCGTTTGTATTCTACCTTCCCGTGAAGCATGGTATCGTTTGCGGGCCCTTCGGTAAAACCGCGACACTGCCGCCTTTTTGACGAACCAACGCTTCGATATCCCCGCAGGGAAATAGCAACGCTTCTTGAATCTGTTTGTTTGTCAGGCTGTCGGAATACAAATAGACTTCGGCCTTTTTCTGTATTCTTGTTTGAATCTGAACCTGCCATTGCTCGGGCAGTGTTTTTTTGCTCTCCATGATCGACCGGAACAATTTTTCGGGAGAAGACGCCGTTTTTAACAGGTTATGATAATGGCTGTTGTCCGGCAAACCTTCCGCGCATTCGGCGGCTACGATGATTGTCCCGTTCTCTTTCACGATTTGCGCGGCGCAGCTCATCCCTTTCACGCACTGGTATATATTCATGTCAAGGGGGTAGCCGCTGTTCGAGGTGATGACGATGTCATAGAGTTTATCAACTCTGCTCATGGCGTTTTCCCGAACGAACGCGCAGCCTTTTTTATGGGTTTGTTCCCATTCCCCCGCGAACACACCGGAGATTTCCCCGTGCGTGTTCATGGCGACATTGACAAGGAAATCGGGGTTGACTTTGCGGCAGCCTTCGCGCATATGCTCCCAAACGGGGTTGCCGTCCGTAACGCCCCAATCCGCTTTATCGTCTCCGATTCTTTGGGCGTTGTGGTTTCTCATAATGCTGTCAATGTCGCAAAGGCCGGGCAGAACGGCTTTCGGGCCGCCGCTGAAGCCCGCGAAAAAATGCGGCTCGATAAAGCCGGTGCATATCCTAAAATCGGCGGCCATAAAGTCCTTGTTGATATAAAGGGGGTCTTCTCCGATACACCCGGCAAGGGTCAAGCCTTCTTTTTGAAAACTGTTATGCTGGACACAACGGTAGTTGGCAACGATCGACCGCCCGAGCATCTGCTTAAGTTCTTTTTCAGTTTGAGCCCTGTGGCTGCCGGTCATGTTGATAAGGACGATGTTTTCATCTTTTATACCCGCACGGCGCAATTCTTCCAGAATCACGGGAAGAATCGTCCGGTTGGGCGTGGCCCTCGTAATATCCGTATGCGCGACGGCGACGGTCATCTGGTTTTCAAGAAGATCCGCCATACCCTTGCCAAAATCCGGTTCACGCAGTTTTTGACGAATCCGTTCGGCGGGATCTTTCACCGCCCTTTGTTTTCGCGGTTCGATAACATCCGCGTTCTCAAGGCTGACCGTCAGCCCCGTTTTGCCGTAATCGAGCTTAATCGTCTTCTTCATGCGCCTCTCCCGCCCTGAAGGTTGTTGTCAAAAAAGCGGATTATATCCGCGATAATGGCTTCCCGGTCATAATCACTCGTCAGTTCGTGACGAACGTTTTCATACAATTTCATTGTGACATTGAGCCCCAGAGATTGATACAACGAGTAGAGGTTCTTGACTTTTTCCCCCATGCCGCCGACGGGATCGAGCTCCCCGCTCATCAAGGCGATGGGCAGGTCTTTCGGAATTTTTTTGAGATTTTCCGGTTTGTACGCGTCGGAAAGCCCGCGCATCATCGAATAGAAGAAACCGTTTGACATGGTGAAATCGCACAAAGGGTCGTCGTTGTAAATTCTTACTTGCTCCAAATCCCGGTTGAGCCAGGCGTTTTTGATGTTGTCCTGCAAAAAATACTGATCGTTTGAGGTGAATATCATTTTAGTAAACATATTGCCGGGCGCGTAGACATGACAGAAAATCCTTTGAAAAAAGGTGAGAACCTTGCCCCAAAAAAGCTTCGGCCCGCCCATACAGGCGGACCCGCTGAGCAAAACACCGTTGATCAAGCCGCCGGCGAGCTGCATATACCGCTGCGCGAGGAAGGAACCGTAGCTGTGCGCGAAAAGCTGGACGGGCAGACCGAACTTTTCAAGGAGCATTTTCGTGATGGCGATTTCATCCGCGACATTGTCGTTGAAGTTGTTTCTGTCCGCTTTGCCGAGGTTTTCGACGCCCGCGGTTTTTCCGTTCACGCGGTGGTCGTCGCCGAACACGATGTAACCGTTGGCATTTAAAATTTCGGCGAATTCTTCATAGCGCATCGTATGGGAGGTTAACCCGTGGATGAGCTGAATGACGCCCTTCGGCCCGGCGACCTCGTCCCACAAAAAGCAGGCCAGTTTTTTCCCGTCATAGCTGTCAAAGCTGACTTCTTTCATTGGCGTCCACCCGCTTGCGTTTCAACATATTGGGGCTCTTGCGCGTCGGCCGGCCCGTGTTTCCGAATGCTGCGCCATTTTTCAATCAGAGGTATCAGCGCCGCGGCTACGAAACCGCCGGAGAAGCCGTTGTTGTAAAGATTCATCCCGCCGTGAAGATAGCAGGTGTTCATCGTGACGGCCATATGCAAAAAGCCCGCCATAGCGCCCCAGCCGAAACCGTAGACGCCGGCGACGGGCGCGAGCGTGGTGCCGAAGAGCGCGGAGAGGAGCGCGACGGTCGACGACGCCTCGTGAATATTGAGCAAATTGGCGATGAACACGCCGCAAATGATTGGAACGACATTTCTGATGTGTTTCCCGAACGCGCCGAAACTGAAAACCGTGAATATGCCCCCGATGGTCGGGCCGTTGAGTTCGCCTTTCATCAGCAGGACATAAGCGGTCATCAAAGCGCCCAAAACAGCCATGTTGACCGCCGTGAGGCCGAACCCGGCGCTCCCGATAAAATCCGACCCGAGCGTTCCCGGCTGCGCCATCAGGTTTTTATAGCCCCGCAGCGACCAACGGGCGCAATACAGGCCGAACACCAGAACAGCCGCGAACAGCGAAAACAGCCAAATGCCCAACCGCAGGTTGTTGCCGGAGGACAGCACGGAAACCGGCAGCACTTCGATGTCGAAGCTCCTTAAAACCGCCAGGAAAAACATGCCGATAATGCCCGCGGTAAAGCCGACATTGTAGAGGCTGAACCCTTTGTGGAAACGAACGAAATGCTCGCTCAAAGGGGGCAGCACCAGGCCCGTCAAAACACCGGCGCCGGCGCCGAGCAGCACAGCCGGCAAGGGGGGCAGGCCGAGGTTGAAGGTAATTTCACTGACCAGCGGGCCCAAGGCGGTGCCGAACGTCGCCTGCACCAAATAGGTTTTCATCGGGCGGCGGGCCAATTTCGCGAACAGGGCCACGCCCAAAATGATCGGTATGGAATTGAACAGGTTTTTTCCGAAAAACGAAAACCCCATCAGGGTGAACACACCCGCGACGATGACGCCGGTGATTTCGGCGCGGGCGAGTTTGATGGTCGCCACGCTGATCAAGGCCATGACGCCCGCGTTGAAAAATGTCGAGCCCATGTTCGAGAGTTCGATGTAGTCGGTCAGCAGGTTCGCCGGCGAGGTCAGTATTTTAAGGTTGCCTTTCCATATCTCAGCCGGCGTGTTAAAGAAGAAAGCCGAAGCCGCCGTCACAAGACCGGCCAGGACCAAAAACAGCAGTTTTATGCTTTCCGGAATGTCCGGGCGGTCCCGCCAGGGCGAATGATTCCTGCGGGAGGCGGCGTGCGGTGATTTCGTTTCGGATGTCAGACGCGTCACTCTCCGTTTTTATGGTTTTGTCAGCCGGCCGCGCGGTCTTGGGCTTATGTTTTTTCGCCGTATTCGCGTTTTGCACGAAGCAGCAGATCGGCCGCCTCAAAATGCCTGTATTTTTGTTCGGCTAACGTGGGTTTCCACGATGTCTGAAGAAACCCTTTGAGCCGCCCTGGGGCGATAGTTTTCGAGCAATGCTCCACCGTTCTGCCGAAGTTTTCGCCGCAGCTCCAGTTCGAGCCGGTCGGCACCTGGTCAAAGCCGTTTTCCTCAAGCAGCCGGTAAGCCGCCACGCCGGGGCTGTCGAGTTCCCTCCCGGAAAATCGGCCGTAATACCAATTGCTCTGTAAAACGGATTTCGGCATTTTTTTCAGAAAGAGTTCGGGATGCTCCCATATATAGTCGGACCACATCCACGCGCGGGCGCCGTTTTTTTCCACCTGTTCGATGAGGAAATACAGGTCGTGCCACCAGAGATCATCCTGCCGGATAACCGCATAACTGTAATCCTTTTGATGGTTGTACGTCTCCTCGTCCATGCCGATGTGAAACAGCGCGGGTTTGTCGAATAGGACGGTCACTTCTTCGATGATGTCCGCGCAAAAGCGGTAATACCGTGGAGTTGAAACGGCGCGGGCGTATTCGCCCATCCATTCGTCGTGGCAGGCAGAGAAATTCAACTTGGGAACCGGCGTGATGCCGAGCGCGCGCAACGCATCGAGTTTCTTTTTAAGGAATTCGATACTCCAGGAACCTTCCACCGCCAACTCGGGATGGCTTTCGTACCGTACACCCTCGCCGAGGTCAATTACGCAGGTGTTGACGCCCGATTTTGCCAAAAACACCCCGAGTTCGTCCCAAAAGGGCGTGTCGCAGCGCAATACGGCGCTTGCTTTCGTATACTCCGCTTCGCCCTCGCGGTCGCTCCACATATTGTAGCCCAAATGCAGCAGATAGCCCCATATCATTTCTTTCATAACAGCCTCCTTGACGCGGTTTGCGGGCGCGCTACTTTTCGTGGACATACCCGTTTTCATCAATTTGTATGTTTGAGCCCGGGGAGTATTTCTCAATGATGCCGTAAATTTCTTCTTCCTTGCCCAGGTCTTTGGCAAGGTATGTATGCCCGTCTTTCAGTACGCAAGGGAAAAGCCGCGGGCGGATAGCGCCGTCGGCGCCGATTTCCAGTTCCAGGTATAAAGCGTTGAGGTTTTTCATCCCGAACCAAAAATTGCCGAGGCTGTAGGCGATGAACTTGCCGTCGTCCCAGCCCATACCCTGGACGACATGCGGGTGCGCCCCGATGACCGCGTCCGCGCCGGCGGCAATGTATTTTCTGCCCTGTTCGATTTGAATCGAGCCCGGGCTGTTGGTGTACTCGTCCCCCCAATGAACATAAACGATGACATAGTCGCTGTTTTCCGCCGCCTTTTTAATCGCGTTGACGCAACTGTCCGAACCGTAGGCGGCGAGAATGCCCGCGGAATCTTCGCCGGCAACGGGCGTCTTAAAATACGGTTCGGGCCGGCCGGCGGCCACATAAGCGACGGTTTTGCCATTGACCGTAAAATACACCGGCCTCATCGCCTCGGCAAGGTTTTCGCCTGCGCCGACGCAGGCGATGTTCGAATTTTTGAGCGTCTGTATCGTGTCGAGCATCGCTTCGGCGCCGTAGTCAAAAATGTGGTTGTTCGCGACTGACGCCGCGTCGACGCCGATTTCCTTCAGAATATCGATATCGGCCGGATCGGCCCGGAACGTATACGCCTTGTTTTGCTGTCTGGACCCTCTGTTTGAAAATGTGAATTCGTTGTTGACGAACAGAACATCCGCGGCTTGCATTCTCTTAATGAGGCCGGGGTCGATGCAGTCGTAAATGCCGTTTTCGCATTGGTAATAGTTCTTCATCATTGGCAGGCTGCCGTCGAGATTGATGTCCCCTGTGAATGCGAGAACAATTGCAGAAGCCTGTTTCGGTGCGGCCGTTGTCGCGGCGGTTGTTGCCGCGTCGGCCGTTTCAACAGGGACGTCTGCGGGCACGGCATTGTTGTTTCTCGCGTCAAGCGCCGTTTTGACGCCGAATACCATGGCGGCCAGCACAACGACGGCTCCGGCAATCGCCAAGAAAATTTGTTTTTTCTTCATACCGCTCCCTGCCGGCCTCGGCGGCGAAACTCCGCGACCGTACTTCCTTTCAATTATTATCCAAGGCGCGCGGTCAGACGGCGTGCTCCGTGCGCTCGATAACCTCGGCCTGCATGGAGGAGGACAGCCGCACAAAGAAATCGCTGTAACCGCCGACACGGACCACCAGGTCGCCGTAGAGTTCCGGGCGCTCAACGGCTTCCAGCAGCGTCTGTTTGTCGACGGTGTTAATCTGCAGTTCGAAGCCGCCGCGTTTCATAAAGGTTTTAACCAGCGCCGTTAGTTTCGGAATCGATTGCGGGCCGAACAGTTTCTTTGAAAACTTCATGTTGACGGCAACGCCGCCGATAAACGGAGCGTGGTCCCATTTCGTCGATGAAAGGACAGACGCCGTCGGGCCGTTTTTCTCCCTGCCCTGGGCGGGACCGGACCCGTCGCCGAGGGGGAACCCCGCGCTTCGGCCGTCGGGCGACGCCATGGTGTTTTTGCCGAATTCGTTGTGCATAATCCAGCAGAACAGGCTCGGCACCAGGCGCCCGCCCCGGTATGTCGTGTATTTTTCGCATTCCGCGCCGATCCATTGTGTAATCTCCGCGACATACGCGTCGGCGCGGTCGGAATCGTTGCCGTATTTTTCAACCGTATTAGCCAGCCGTGATCTCAGGCCCTCAAACCCGTCGAAATTATGTATCAGGGCTTTAGCGAGGTCGTCGAACGTCAGTTCTTTTCTGTTGAAAATAAGCTCCTCGATGACGCCCAAGGAATCGGCGACGTTGGCGACGCCGACAAAAGACGGCATAATCCAATTGTAGCGCGCGCCGCCCGATTCGATGTCTTTGCCGGTTTTCAGGCAGTCGTTGACAAAGCAGGACAGCAGCGGATTGAAAAAATGCTTCGTCCTTTCCATTTGCGACTTGTTTTCGGCAATCAGGTTTTCTTTAATTTTTGCGGACAGCCTGCCAAAAAACGCGTCTTTTAACTCCTCGATCGTCCCGAAACGGTTGGCCTCGCCGCCCTCTTTCCGGACACCGAGCGTGTCGAGCAGGATTTGAACGAGATTTGTGTAAGGGCTCGCGACCCAACAGGCGGATGAGGCGCAGGGAGTGATTTCGACGCATGTGCTGTGAATATACAAACAGGCCTCCTCATAGGGAAGGCCGTAACGCGTCAAGCCCTCAATAATAATATCGTCATTGAACAAAGCCGGGTGGGAATGCCCTTTGCCGAGAGTTTCGCACGCGAACTCCAGTAAATCCGCGGGCGTGTCGCTGTTCCGGCACAGACCGACGCCGGGGTATATCATTCGTATATGTTCAATGCTTTTAATAAACAGATAGGTAAGCGGATTGGTGGCATCGTTTCCCGAGGCGTCCCTCCCCCCGACCATAAAACCGGAAGCAAGGCCCGAGGGGATGTATTCGTTATACAAAAGGCCGAAGCAGTCGATGAGTTCCTGCGCGAACTCTTCCGTTATCACATGGTTTGCCATATCCTGTTCGTAAAATTTCAACAGATAGCGGTCCGGCCTGCCGAGCTGGTAAAGCATAACATCCGGTCCCGACAGGCAAAAGGTTAAGAAGCTTGCCGACTGCAGGGCTTCATAAAATGAACCGGCCGGTTCGCGGGGGACTTTCGCGCATATCCGCGCTATTTCCCGCAGTTCCGCTTTGCGCTTGTCGTCGGCGCAGCAAAGCGCAAGCCGGGCCGCGTAAGCGGAGTATCGGCCCGCGCAAGCGCACAGGCCTTCGAGCGCGATAACGCAGGCGCTGTAAAAATCGATTTTTTCCAGGTTTTCCGGTATCGCGGGATCCAAATTTCCCTTTAAGCCGGCGATGTCCGCGATGATTCCTTCCGCGCCCTTTCGCAGAAGAAGATCGTAGTCGACGGCCATATGCGACGCCTGGCCGCGGGCGGCCGTGCGGGAAGGGAGGGAGTATTCCCGGATAATGTCCCATTCCGCGCGTTCGGCATCCTTCAGCTCCCTGCCGGACATTTTTCCGACGATGAGTTCCCCGTCATCGATGGCCGGCTGAGCGTTTTCGAGCATATATTTTGTGGCCAGCGCGTACCGGCACGCCGCGCTATTTTGTTGTTTCGCGCTTTCCAAAAAGCCTTTCGCGTGCAGATACTGCCATTCGGTTCTCGAAACCCGGCAACGCAAGGCGTGAAGCCTTAGTTTTTCGATTCTGCTTTCAGCCCGTTCCAAGCTACCGCTCCTTTGCGGCCCGTGTTATGGCCTTTGGGCAAACTCGTACGCAAGTTCCAGCCAGCTCATGATTTCGCCGTCGATATCCTCTGCCTTCTCAATCAATATATGATGAATATACCGGTTCGGGCGCGGTTGGGCCGACTCGACAATGCGCGGGTTTTCGATTTTATTGTCAAGACCGAAGGACAGAACAATATAGGTATCGGGCCGATTTTTCATCTTCCTTATCGGTAGCCAAACATATGCAAAACTTTTGTTGGAATAAAACGATACCTGCGTTTTGCATACCTTGATATCCACATTTTTAAAGCTGCCCGTAACCGCCGCTTCGATCGCTTCATAAAGGAGCGATGCTCCCGGCATTCTTTCAAATAAACGCGCCGCGTCGGTGTTCAACCAGATACCTTCTTCTGAAATGTTTTTGAAATGTTTATATCGAAAAACACACTGTTTGTAGAATACCATATCCATTCCGCTGTGTCAACGCAAGCCGCCTTCCCCTAATTTATGTAAATTCCGTGTATAAAATGCCGCTCACGCCGAATAATAAGACGGCGAGGAGGTGAAAAGCAATGGATGATAAAAGGAATTGCAATGACAACCGCGACAATAGAGACAACAGATACAACAGGGATAATTGCGACAACAGGAACAACCGCGATAACCGCGACAACAGAGATAACCGCAACAACGATAACAGGAACAGAGAGAACAACCGATAACCTATTTACCCAACCGAGATTGATAACGCGAAGAGCGAGGCTGTGCGCCACGTTCTTCGCGTTAAGACTGTTGCAGCCGGTGAACAACGCTGCCGTCGATGACCGTAAACAGGCAATTCGTAAAGGTTTCCATCGGGTTGCCGTCAAACACCGCGATGTCGGCGTCTTTGCCCGCCTCAAGGCTGCCGACTCTGTGGCTGACATTGCAGATTTTCGCGGCGTTGATCGTAATGGCTTTGAGGCCCTCTTCCACACCGAGGCCTTCTTTCGCGGCGAAGCCGGCGCAAATCGGCAGATACTGAATTCTCGTCACCGGATGGTCGGTCATTACCGATACCAAGACGCTTTCTTTATGAAGAATCCCGGCGGTTTTAAAATCCATGTTTTGCGTTTCGATTTTGTTTCTTGAGGACATCGACGGCCCCACAATCGCGGGGCAGCCGGATTCTTTGATTTCGCCGGCGATCAGATGCCCGTCCGAGCAATGGTCAAGGGTCATTCGCAGGCCGAACTGTTTCGCGACGCGTATCGCCGTTTGAATGTCGTCGGCGCGGTGGACATGCGCTTTGAGCGGAATGCGGCCGTCGAACACCGGCACCCAGCATTCGAGTTCGAAGTCCTCCTCAAAACTGTCGCCGTCTTCGAGCGCCTTCTTTTTATCCTCGCAATACTTTTGCGACTTCAACAGTTCTTCCCTCAAAAGGGCGCCGACGGACATACGCGTGGTGGGCATGGTGCCCTTTTTGTCGTAGTTGGTTTTGGTGTTCTCGCCGAACGCGATTTTCATGGCGGCCGGCTCAAGGACCACCATCTCGTCGATGGAACGGCCGTGCGTTTTGATGAAAACAAACTGGCCGCCGACGACGTTGGAACTGCCCGGGCCGGTCATCACGCCGGTGATGCCCGCCGCGACGGCGTTGTGAAAAGCGGAATCCATCGGGTTGACGGCGTCGAGGGCCTTGAGGTAAGGGACAATCGGTTCGGTCATTTCGTTGCAGTCGTCGCCCTCAAAGCCTTTTTTTTCTTCGGTGATGCCGATGTGGCAGTGGGATTCGATGAGGCCGGGCATCACCCAGCCGCCGCGCGCGTCGATGACCTCGGCATCCGCGCCGGCGTTAAAAGAACCCGGCCCTGTTTCGGCGATTTTTCCGTCTTTGACCAGGACATAACCGTTTCCAAATTCCTTGCCGGCCATGGTCAGTATTTTTCCGTTTTTTATCAGCAGCATAAAACAACTCCCCGCAGAATATATTCTGCGGGGATGCGAAAATTATACGGTTTATTCCTGATCGAGCACCTTGAACAATTCGTCGAACGCAATGTTGCCGTCCGCGCCTTTTTCAACGATGAGTTTGTTGTAGCGAGCGAGCCAGTACGGCATAATCATATTGTAAGACTCCGACAGATGCCGGCCCATATGGCCCTGCTTTGCCTGGAAGAAGTTGGCGCCGGTGCCTCCCCTTTCGTCCATCGCGACGGCGTAAGGCTTGTCGCTGTCCCTGTAAAACATATACCCTTCGTCTTCGCGCAAGTCCGGCCGCGTTGAGTTGTCAATGAAGAACTCGCGGGAGTTGACGGGATAGTGGTTCAATTGCCACCGGAGCATTTCGATGCAGGAGCGGCCGAAGCCGTCGAATTGCTCTTTTTCGTTGTTGACGGCCTGGTATACCAGGGACCACTCGACATCGCGCGCGTATTTTTCAACCTCCCACCATGATTCGGCGCCCTGCCTGTATTTTTCAACCAAAACAGGGTCGGTCTCGAGTTGGGTGAGGGTGTAGTAAGCCACCGCTGCCATACGCACGTCGGAATAGTTCATGTTCTTGACGATGCGGTTAAAGATCTCCTTCTCGTCGTTTTCGTCTTCGATGAGAAGCCTGGCGAACATCCGGTAACGGCCGTAATGCTCCCGCGCCAAATCGGCGTAACGGTAGGGTTCGTCAAGAGCGAGTTTGCGGTATTCCTTGTTCCACTGCTCGTCACCCGTCACATGGTACGCGACTTTATACAGCTGCAGCAGAATCATCGTGCCCAGAGGCGCGTCGGAAAAGCCGTTGCTGAACTCGTTCATATAATATTCGCGGTTCATTCTGGCCCAGGAAGTCGGCTGCCCGCCGCCGTCCGTATGGCAGTAACCGTTGTCGGTAAAGTGTTTCGCGTGGCGCGCGGCGATTGTTTTGATGATGCCGGCGAGTTCCGGGTCATCCGGGCCCAGAATATCGTAAGCGAGGTGCCATACGGCATAATGGCCGACGAGCTCGTCGTTGGACGTGTCACATTTATAGGTGATGTCGTCGTCATCCCAGTGCTTTCCCGTTTTGGGGTTGACTTCGTCCTTATACAGCTTTTTGAGCCTTTCGGGTATTTCCATGGAGCTGTCCACGGTCAGAAGCGCGGGGATATCGTCACCTTTTTTGGTGGCCGTGGGAATCCGCACAGAGACGAGCTTTCCCTCACCGTTGAACTTCTTGCGGAAAAACACCCCGTCGGAAAACGGAATCGGGTCGTTTTCAGGGTCGTTGACATGGTAGGAACGCGCGATATAGCCCTCGACGTTGCGGAACACGATTTCGGGCATTCCCTCGGTCGCCCAATCCTCCGGGTTTTGGGGGCCTAATTCCGCGGCCACATACCCGGCCGGGCCGTTGTCGGGGATGTTGATTTTGTATTCTTTGCCTTCGAGCAGATACTCCTTGCTCGCCCGGTTCGTGCCCGGTTCGTTGTAGCGGACAAACGAGGCGACCCTGCCCTTCCAGCCGGGGATGTACGCCAGCAGAAGAACCGCCTCGGCCCACCTTGTCGCCGTCTCCTTCGCGAGCGCGATTTCTTCCCTGGTGGAAGAAGGGTCGTCGCGCAGCACCGCGTAGCGGCAGATGTCGCCCATGGCGACCAGCGAAGTCCACAAACCGTCGTTGTCGGATTCCCGGCCGCGCCAGCAGTTGTTCGTTTTGTCCCAGCGCGCGCCGCTGAGCATACCGCGGCGCTGAACATATTTGCGGTTGACTTCGGAAAGGAACACCGCCTTTTCCTTGGCGGACATGGCTTTCATCGCGATGTGCGACACGCTCGTTTTCGTCAGCACAAATACGCCGTCGGCGCCGTCGCCGTCGACGGCCTCGACTTCGTTGTCGAGCATATAGGCCATGGCGCGGAAGCACTGGACTTTGTCGAGCGGCTCGGGCTCTTTTTCGTTGACGCGCCACAGGCCTTCGTTCGTGCCGAGCCAAAGGACGTTTTTGCCGTCCTCAAAAACACAGGTGACCATATCCGCTTTGAGGAAATCGGGCAGGCGTTTTGTCTGCTCCGCGCTCAACGCTACCTTGGGTATGCTCAGCAGTTTTTTGACCAATTCGGGATTGTCCTCCCGTTTTTGCCGGATGGCCAGGCGCTGCAGGGTCTCGCGGATTTCGAGCGGTTTGCCTTGGTAATCTCTTTTTTGAGCCATGGTTTTACCTCACAGTCGTTTTTTATATTCGGTTCGTTTAATCGGTTGAATCCGCCAGGGAGGGTATCATAGTTTTACCGGGTTATAGTGCGCGAAGCATAGTTTCGACTTCGTTTCTGAATGGAAGCGAGGTTTGCGCGCCTTTTTTGGTCACGGCCAGCGCGGCGGCCGCGTTCGCGAAGGTTACGGCTTCCCCAAAACCTTTGCCTTCGCACAAAGCCACAGCCAGAGCGGCCGAAAAGGTGTCGCCGGCCGCGGTCGTGTCAACGGCTTCCACGGGAAACGCGGGGGTATGGGCAATCCCGCCGCCGTCGGTGTAAACCGTACCGTTTTCGCCGAGGGTCACCGCGACGGACGCGACGCCTTTTTCAAGAAGCCGCACCGCGGCCGCGAACGCCTGCCCGGCATTTCCGACCGGAATGCCGGTGAGAAACGCGCATTCGATTTCGTTGGGAGTCAGGATATCGATCATCTTATATGTATCGTTGTCAAGTTCCCTCGCCGGCGCGGGGTTCAACAGCACCCGGACTCCGTATTTTTTCGCGAGCCGGATGGCCTTCGTGACGGCTTCATAGGGCACTTCGAGTTGGACGAGCAGAACGGAACTATCCCGTATGGCCGCCTCGGCCGCCTCGACCATCGCCGGGGTCAGGCAAAAATTAGCCCCCGGGTCGACGACGATGAGGTTATCGCCGTCCTTGACGGTAATCATCGCCGTGCCGGTCGGTTTATCCGCGTCTGTATAGACATAATCTACATTGACGCCGTTTTCTGCCAGGCTGCCGCGCCGCTGACGACCGAAAGTGTCGTCACCGACACAGCCGACCATCGAAACAGCCGCGCCGAGCCGCGCGGCGGCGACGGCCTGATTCGCGCCTTTGCCGCCCGGCGCGGTCATAAAACCGCTGCCGATGACCGACTCGCCGAGCGCGGGTAATCGAGGCGTATGGATTACCAGATCCGTGTTTATACTGCCGACGACCGTGATTGAACTCATAAGCGTCCTTTCATCGGTATTCCTGTGGTGTGTATTACCAATAAAATACCATATTTGCTCCGAATGCGCAATGCGGTATTCTTGCAAACCGGGGCTCAACGCTCTATAATATACTTACTTTCAACAGGGAATAACGAAAGGGCCGGTTATGACGAAATCAAATAAAAATCCAAAGCGCCGGGCGGTATTCACCGTATGCGCTGTTCTTGCAGTCGCGGCGGGGCTGTTCGCGGCCGCGGCGGCTTGGATGAACTCGCCCGAGAAACTGCTTGATAAAGGCTTGCGCCTGCTTTCGGAGAATCACTACGAAGCGGCAGGCGAGGCTTTCGAAAAAGTGCTCGAAAAGGACGAGGGGCTCGCCGAAGCGTATTCGGGCTTGGCGAAAGCCCGCCGGGGGCTCGGCAAAAACGGCGAAGCGGCGGCCGCGCTTAAAAAAGGCCTCGAAGCGCTGCCGCGGGACGAGACGCTGATACTGGAACTGGCGCGTTTGTACCGCGGCGGCGGCGACATATCCGCCGCGCTCGACACGCTTTACGCAGGGCGCAAGCGCACCGGCTCGAAAAAGATTTCGGCCGAAATTGACGAGATCGAATCCTCCGTGGATTCCCCCGACATTACGGCTATGACCGTCGGGGATACGAGGGTCCGCGTCAGGGAATTTACCTATTATTACGGTTTGGTTTATGCCTATTATCAAAACGAAGCCAAAAAAGCGGAAGCCTTGGGGGCCGGCACCGGCTTTGACGCGGCCATGCCGCCGGACCGGCAGAATGTTCCGGTAAAGCCGGGGGAAGAACCGAAGACCTGGGCCGAGCACTTCAAAGAAGAGGCGGCAAGCCGGGCATGCAAAACCGCCGCGTTGTATACGGAAGCGGTCAAGGCTAAAAAATACGGCTTGACGGAAAACGACAAAACGGCGGTTGACGCCCAACTCGACGCGTTGAGGAAAACAGCCGCGGCCGCAAATCTTTCGGTTGACGAGTATTTAACCGGCCTGTACGGCGACGGCGTCGATTATACATTTATAAAATCCCAACTTGAAAAAGAGACGGTCGTTCAAAAATACAGCAATGACAAATACAACGGCTTTCTTGAAGCCTGCACGGACGAGGTTGTCAAGGCGCTGTATGAAGCCGGCAGGGACAAATTCGATGTCGTCAGCCTTCGGATTTACAACTTCCCCGCGGCTGATGCCAACGCGAAGCAAAAAGCCGAAGCGATGCTCGACGGCGTCAGCGGCGAAGCGTCTTTTCTAAAACTCGCCACGCGGGACAGAAAAGCAATTTCGGGACTGGCCTTCGACGCCGCTTTGGAAACCGCACTTTTCTTGAAAGACAAAGCGTCGATTGAAACCTATATATCCGGTGAGGCGGCCGCGTGGGCGTTCGAGAGCTCTCGCGCGGCGGGGGACAAGACCGTCGTGAGGACGCAAACGGATTATGTCGTCATGTGGATAAAAACGCCCCCGTTTCCGCCGGAGACGGTGGATGTCCGGCATATTCTCATACCCTTTAAAACCGACGCGGCCGACACCGCCGCCCCCTCCGGGGCGGAAATTCGAAACGCCGGTAAAAAGGCCGAAGATATTTACAGCCTCTATTTAAAAGGCGAAAAAACCGAACGCTCTTTCGCCGACCTTGCCGAAAAACACTCCGCCGACACCGGCTCAAACGCGAACGGCGGGCTTTATGCCGGCCTTTCGACGGGGCAAACAGCCGCGACTTTCGAGAACTGGTGCTTTGACGCCAACAGAAAACCCGGCGACATCGGGATTATCAAAGCGGCTTACGGGTACCATGTCCTGTATTTTGTCCGAAACAACACCGGCGATTTTATCTATGAGGAACCGCTTAGAAACGCGAAAGCCGCGGAGGATTACGCGAAGTATGAGGCAAGCCTTCTCCGGTCGGACGAATACAAAGCCGCGGAAATTGAGACAAATACCGCGAAAAGTGTAAAAGCTGCCTTGGAAGCCATCAACAGCCGCCTGCCGGGGAATGCCGGATAACGGCTCAACGGCAAAGAAACAAGACAACAGGAGGGGAAATAAAAATGAGTAAATTCATTTTTCGGGCAATCAAAGGCTTGCTCGCGCTTCTTATGGCCTTTATCGCCGCGAACGCCGGGTTGCCCCTGACCGCGATGATTTTCAACACCGCCCCCACGCCCGTAAACCTCAGCGTTCCCGAAGAAAGGACGGTTGTGATGAAAGACGGCGATTATTATGTTTCCACAGCCGGCAGCGACGCGAACGACGGCAGTTTTGGCCGCCCGTTCGCGACCATCGAAAGAGCCCGCGACGAAATCCGTCAATTGAAGGCTTCGTCGGGTCTGCCGGAGGGTGGCGTGACGGTTTGCGTCAAGGGTGGGGAATACACGGTCGGCTCCCTGGTTTTTGACAGCCGCGACAGCGGCGCGGAAGGCAAGCCCATCACTTACAGGGCTTACGGTGATTCGAAAGTTACGCTTAACGGCGGCGTGTCACTGGATAATGCCGACTTCAGGCCTGCCAGCGGGGAAGCGAGAGAACGGTTATGCGCCTTGGCAAGGAACAAGGTTGTGGAGATTGACCTGAACGCCTATGGGCTGACCGCCGCCGACTGGGGCAAACTTTACGCCATCGGCGCTTTTAACACGGCTTCCAAATACGACGGCGACACCACGGGACCGAACCAATGCGAGTTGTTTTTCAACGACGAGAGGTGCACGCTCGCGCGTTATCCGAACGGGGATAAGTATCTGAAGACGGGCGAGGTTCTCGACATCGGGGACTGCAGCGAAGACTACCCCCAACATTACAATCCGGACTGGGCTGACCTTCGCAACCCGCGCGGGGGCACCTTCAAAGTCGACGCGGCGACAAACCGGAAGATCAAGAACTGGAAGACCATCGACGATGTCTGGCTTTTCGGCTTCTTTTATTGGGACTGGGCGGATTCCTCAACGCCGATTCAATCCGTCGACACGAAAAACAGGACGCTGACGACGCGGTACGCGAGCTCCTATTCCTACAAAGAGGGCGCGATCTACTATTTTTACAATGTCTTCGAAGAGCTTGACACGCCGGGCGAGTGGTATCTTGACCGGCAAACGGGCATGTTGTACCTGTACCCTTCTTCGGACATTGCTTCGGCATCGGTAAATCTTTCAATATCAACGGACAATATAATAAAAATTAACAACGCCGAATATTTGAATTTCGAAGGATTTGAAATAAAAGGCACCAGAAGCGACGCGGTCAATATCAACGGGAACAACTGCGCGGTGGAAAACTGCGTGATTTCGAACTGCGCCGGGTCGGGCATTATTGTATACGGGTATAACAACCGGGCTGCCGGCAATGAAATCAAAAGCATGGGCAAGGGCGGCATCAGCATCAACGGCGGGGACCGGACAACGCTGACGCCCGCGCGCAACATCGCGGACAACAACCATATCCACCATTTCGGCGAGATTTATAAAACCTATTGCGCGGGAGTGACGATTTCGGGTACGGGCAGCGTCTGCTCGCACAACGAGATTCACGACGCGCCCCACGCGGCAATTCTCTACGGCGGCAACGACCATCTCTTTGAGTACAACCTGATCTATGACGTCGTCAAACAGTCGAGCGACGCCGGGGCTGTCTATGCCGGACGCGATTTCACCGCATACGGCAACGTGCTGCGCTACAACTGCATCCGCGACATCGGCTCGGGTGATTTCAAGCCCGACGGCATTTACTGGGACGACGCCCTATCGGGGCAGACCGCCTACGGCAATATCCTGGTCAACATCCCGAAAAGCGGGTTCATGCTCGGCGGCGGACGCGACCTGAAAGTATATAACAATCTCATTATCAACGCCGAAACCGCGATACGGTACGATGACAGAGCGCGCGACGGCGTCATCAATAACGGCTGGTTCCGAGGGCACGTCAGCAGCCTTGACGCGGGACTGTGGCAGTATCTGCTGAGTTCGCCGTATAAAACGGAGATTTGGGCCGAGAAGTACCCGAACCTCGCGAAGGTAACGAGCGATTTCAGCGACCCCGACAACCCCTATTTCGCCGTCAACCCCGCGTTCAGCGTGATTGAAAACAACATCATCGTCGACCGCAGCGGCAACATCGGGCAAATCAGCGAATCGTCCTACCGGTTCAGCACAATCGGGAACAACCCGGCTTACCTCATGCTGGTCAACCCCGGCTTCGTCGACTTCCACGGCGGGGACTACCGCCTGAGGGACGGCGCGCGCGTTTATAAAGAACTCACCGCGTTCGAGCAGATCCCGTTTTCGGAAATCGGACGATATTAATCTTTTTTTAACGAGGTTTTTGACATGACGGACAATATAATCTCCCTTTTGCGCCCTCCCCGATTGGAAAGCATTCGGCGCGCGTTGTTTATCCAGCCCCATCCGGACGACAACGAAATCGGCGCGGGAGGGACGATGGCTTATCTGAAAAGCCTCGGCGCGGAGGTTTACGCCCTGACCGTGACCGACGACCGTTTCAGCAGCGATATGTTGAGCGGCGCGCCGCTCATTGCGATGAGAAAAAAAGAGGCCCTCGCGGCCATGGAAGTGCTCGGCGTGAAGAGCGCGGGGTTTCTCGGTTTTTCGGACAAAACGCCCGCAAGCATCGAGGAAATCGCGGCGGCCATTCTGCCGGTCATACGCGAACTGAAACCCGACGCGGTGTTTTCCGTCGACCCGGGCCTTCGCGACGAATGCCACTCCGACCATGTCAAGGTCGGCATAGCGGTCAAATACTGCGTGATGGACTCCAACATCAAACACTACCCGGAGAAGCCGGACAGCGCCCCCCATGCGGACGCTTGGGAAGTGCCGATACTCGGCCAGTATTACACCGACCGGCCGAATACCACGGTGGATATCGAGGCGTTTCGGGAAAAGAAATACGAGGCGGTGCAATGCCACGCCTCGCAGTGTTCCCCCGAATTGCTGATGGCGCTTGACTTTCAGAGCGGAATTCTCGCGGAAGGCACCGGGTTCGAGCACGTCGAGAAACTGCGGTTGCTGTCAAGCCTGCATCTGCATTGTTTTGTTTTGCCTGTGGAATAACAGCCTTCAATGGCCGGCGAGGGATGTGGAAGAATACAGCGCGGTGTTTTTGAACACCGTCCAGTCGACGACCGGGGAGCTTACGCTCCCCGGTCGTTTTTTCACTCAGCCGGCGAGGCAGCCATAAAAATAGAGAGCAGTTTTTTTAACATAAACCGGACTTCCTTTCCATGTTAAGCTTTTGCGGCAACAATCAATTTCCATGAACTTTCTTTTTGGTAGGGCTGCCTGTCGTAACCTCCGTAAATGTCAACCGCTGAAAAACCCGCTTCGGTTAACAGCTCCCGGTACTCCTCATCCAATATAATCTTGATTCTCACATCGTGCCGCACCATGCCGCTTCTTTCTTCACCGTGCAATATGTCGAGAATATGGACGGTCTGTTGTTCCCCATCGATATCCCGCGCCAGAATGCGGGAACAGTCCCGGTTGTTGGCCACCAGGCTGAATTGGTACTCATCGCCAAGCGTTTTATGCGTGGTGCTTTGGGTGATTATCAGCACGCCCCCCGGTTTGAGTTTTCGGCGCATGGAAACCAGCGCGGTAAGCAAATCCTCTTTTGTCAGCATATGGTTGAGGGCTTGTGTCATACAAAGAACGGCGTCAAAGGCCTGCGGCCAGGCGGCATCCAATTCACGGTAATCGGCTTGTTTTAACACCGCCTTTTCCCCCGCCTTATCCAAATTCTTTCGGCAAACCTCCAGCATGGCAGAAGAATAGTCGCTCCCGGCCATCCGATAACCGAGGGCGGAGAGCATGAGCAGGTGCTGGCCGGTGCCGCAGGCGCAGTCTAAAACAGATTTCACCCCGTTTTCCGAAAGGATACTATGCAAAAAGTCCCGCTCCGCTTCGTTAACGGTCTCAATCTCACCAAAAAGATCATAGTTTTCAGCCCAGGATTCGTATTCGTCCTTATAAATCATAATCTGCTCCTGTAAGAATTGTCCGTAAGACTTTGCTGTTTCGCCGGGCATGCGGATTATTTCGTCTGCAATTCCACTCCGCCTGTATACAAACGCGTTCCCCTGTTTGCCGACGCGTTCGACAGCGCCGGCATAATACAGGATATGCAACGCCATCTGCGCGGCGCGCGGTCGAATCTTCGCCGCTTTGGCAAAATCCCGGCCGGTAAAGCTTTCGGGCAAACTTTCCGGCAGCAGGGCGATGTAATCGTTAGTGTTGTTAAGGGGAATCTCCGCGAGGAGCTCCATTGGGATGCGCTCATAGCGTGACGAACCTTTTTTCTTGTCCTTGCTCCAGCCGTCGAGCCGGCGGTATTCCTCCGTTTCGAGCAGAACAATGCAGAGCGACAAATTCGGATGCTTGAGCAGCGGTTTGATTTTATACAGCTCAAAAAACGCGTCGAAGACCGTCCCGGTTTTCGGGCTTTTTCGCTTCTTGGTGACGGTTCCCGTTTCGCCGTCAATCCAGCACAGCCATTTTGTTTTCGAAACTGGGTAGACCACCGTGACCCTCGCGACTTCCAGAAAGGCGGCCAGTTTCGCCCGCAGTTTGTCAAACCCCTGCGTCTGGATTTCGATGATGCCGTTCTCCCCGACGATGTCGGCGACATAGCTGCCGATTTTGATCTCCCGTCCGCCTTCGTCCGGCTCATAATACCGTTTTAAAACCGCGTGCAGCGTCTTTTCGGAAAGCGTGCCGATGCCCGCGGAATCGCGGCCGTTACGGCGAACAAACTCGCAAGCGTTTTGAAAAGCCTGTTTGTCCATAGCCGCCTCCCGTTACGCTTCGGTCAGTTTTTTGAACAAGTCGCTCATGAGCCGGTCCCTGTTGACGGCATACACATAGCCGATGGGGTGCCTCGTGCCGTCAAAGCTGTAGCGGTTGTCATATTGGGGTATGGGAGCGGACTTGAGCACATCCTCGGTAAAATAGCCGCCGAGCAGCCACGCCACAGCCGTGACGTCCCAGAGCACTCTGCTCCAGCAGAAGGACGGGTCTTTCGGGGCTTCTTGAAGGACGATATCGACCAGATAATCACAGAGCCTGTTTTTCCCCCAGAGCCGATACTCGAGTTCGGGGCCGGTCGTTATGAATGAGGATGCGACGCCCATACAGGGCACCTGCACGACGGCGGCGCCGCAGCCGAAAAGCACCCTCGCGGCCGCGACATCCTGCATCATGTTGAACTCCGCCGTGTGTGGCCATTCGTGCGCGTGGCCGCCGAGCCAGACGACGACGATATTGTTCACAATTTCAGGTTTCATCAGTATCGCCGAGGCGACGTTTGTCACGGCGCCGATGGCGGTGACATACAGCGGTTTTTCGGGGCTGCAGCCCATCGCCCTCTCCGCGAGGTCCCTCGCCGCGTCCGAAACAACCGGCGTGTCCTCGTCGGGCAGATAGGTCCTTGAGCCTTTGAACACCCGGCTTTTCATTTCATCTCTGCCCATGAGGCCGAGGATTTTCAGGATTTCCGCATAGCTCTTTTCCATCCCGTCCGCCGGGCCGGCGGAATTGTGATTGTGGAAAGGCGCGGCGTAAACCGCTTTGACATCGATCTGAGCGCCCGAAAGCAGCATATAGGCCAGGGCGAACTGGTCGTCGATCTCATTATAGGCGTCCGTATCGAGGACGGCTTCAATTTTTCCGGCCGGCTTTTGAAGGCGTTTCACCAAATCAACATTCTCCGACATCGCTGCCCTCCCGAGATTTTCTTTTTTCTATTCTAATGCCGCCGGCGCGGCTTGTCAATTATAACAAGGCCATAACCGCCGGCCGGCCGCAGGCGTTTGACAGTCGCCGGACAGGCGTGCTACTATGTGACCGAAACACGGAATACGGCAGCCGAAACACGGCGGAGGAAAAACAGTCAATGGACGCTTTGCAAAAATACGCGCTGTGGCTCGAGAGCGAAGAAATCGATCCGGCCGACAAAGAGGAACTGCGGAAAATCAAAGACAACCCGGATGAAATTCACGACCGGTTTTATAAAGATTTGGAGTTCGGCACGGGCGGCATGCGGGGGCTTATCGGCGCGGGCACGAACCGCATGAATATCTATACCGTCCGAAAAGCGACGCAGGGCCTCGCGGCCGCCGTGCTGAAAGACGGAGGCGCGGGCAGAGGCGTCGCCATCGCTTATGACTCGCGCAGACTGTCCAAGGAGTTCGCCGGGGAAGCGGCGCTCTGCCTTTGCGCCAACGGCATCAAGGCGTATGTCTTTGACGAACCGCGGCCGACGCCCGTGCTTTCGTTCGCCGTGCGCGAACTCCAATGCGTTGCCGGTATCGTGATCACCGCGAGCCACAACCCTCCCGAATACAACGGCTACAAGGTGTATTGGGAGGACGGCGCGCAAATCACCCGGCCCAAAGATGAAGAAATCATCGGTTTTGTCAACGCGGTCACCGATTTCAGCCGGATGAAAACCATGGACCGCGCCGAAGCCGAAGCCCGTGGATTATACATTGCTGTCGGGGCGCAAATCGACGCGCTGTATATGGCGGCCTTGAAAAAGTCGGTACAAAACCCCGGCGCCATCAAGGAGCAGGCGGACGCGCTTCGCATCGTCTTCTCTCCCCTGCACGGAGCGGGCGGCAAACCGGTCAGGAGAATATTGACCGAACTCGGGTTCCGAAACGTCCGCGTTGTTCCCGAGCAGGCGGAACCGGACGGGCGGTTCCCGACGGTGCGCTGCCCGAACCCCGAGGACCCGGACGCGCTCGCTTTGGCGCTGAAACTGGCCGAAAAGACGGACGCCGACATCGTCCTTGTGACGGACCCCGACGCGGACAGGCTCGGCGTTTCCGTCAAAGACGCGGGCAGCGGCTATGTCAACCTCAACGGCAACATGACCGGGGCGCTTCTTTGCGAGTATGTGCTCGAACAAAAAAAGAAACGGGGCCTTTTGCCGCCAAACGGCGCGGTTGTGACCACCATCGTGTCGACAAAAATGGCGAAAGCGATTACAGATTATTACGGTGTCCGGCTCATCGAAACCCTGACCGGGTTCAAGTACATCGGGGAACAGATAAAGATTTTTGAAAAGGAACGAACCTTGGAGTATCTGTTCGGTTTCGAAGAAAGCTACGGATGCCTGGCCGGCACGCATTCCCGCGACAAGGACGCGGTGGCGGCGGCGATGCTCGTGTGCGAAGCGGCGGCGTATTATAAAAGCATGGGCCTGACTTTATGGGATCAAATGCGGCGGCTGTATGAAAGATACGGCTTTTACAAAGAAGAACTCGCCACGGTCACTTTTCATGGCCGGGAAGGCGCCGGGCGGATAGCCGCCATTATGGAACAAATACGCGAACACCCGCCGGCAGCCATGGGCGGGTATAGCATACGCCGCGTGACAGACTACCGGCGGGGGTTCGAAACGGCCTTTCCGGAGCGAAGCACGGCCAAAACCACGCTGCCGAAGTCGAATGTGCTTTACTTTGACCTCGACGGCGGCGCCTGGTTTTGCATCCGCCCTTCGGGCACGGAGCCGAAAATCAAGTTTTATAGCGGCGTCAAAGCCGATAGTTTGGAGAGCGCGGCGGCGCAATCGGCGGGGCTGATGAACAGCCTCATCGCGTTTGTCAAGGGGACGGAGAGCTGACGGTTTCGCTTCAACCGGTCACAGCTTCTTTGTGTTCATCACCCGCATCGCGTTGAAGATCGCGATGAGAGCGACGCCCATATCCCCGAAAACCGCTTCCCACATCGAGGCGACGCCGAACGCGCCGAGCGCGAGGAAAACGGCTTTGACGCCGAAGGCGAAAATCATATTTTGCGTCACGACGCGGTGTGTCTTTCGAGCGATTCGAATGGCCGCCGCGATTTTTGACGGTTCGTCGGTCATGATGACGATGTCAGCGGCTTCAATCGCGGCGTCCGAACCGAGGCCGCCCATGGCAATGCCGATATCCGCCCTCGCCAAAACCGGCGCGTCGTTGATGCCGTCGCCGGCGAAAGCGATGCGGGAGCCGGGCTTTTTGCCGCGTTCGAGCTCCTCGAATTTTTCGACCTTATCGGCCGGCAGCAGGCCCGCGTGCACTTCGTCAATCCCGAGCTTCCGGCCGATGGAGTCGCCGGTGGCTTTCAAATCCCCCGTGAGCATCACGGTTTTGCCGACGCCGAGCCGCTTGAGCTCGCGGACGGCTTCTTCGGCGTCTTCCTTGATTTCATCGGAAATCTCAATGCTGCCCGCGTAAATGCCCTCGACCGCGACATGCACCACCGTCGCGAAGCTTTCTCCGTCGCAGCAATCGATGTTTTCGAGTTTCATTAGTTTCGCGCTACCGGCGAGAATCTCTTTGCCATTGACGATGACTTTGACGCCGTTGCCCGCCATCTCGCGGTAATCGCCGATTTTGCAACCGTGGTTTTCATGGCCGAAAGCAGCCGCAATCGACACGGCGATGGGGTGGGAGGAATAACTTTCCGCGCAGGCGGCGTATTCCAGCAGCTCGCCGGCGGTAAAGCCGTTTTCGGGGTTGACGGCCGTTACTTTGAAAACGCCTTTTGTCAGGGTGCCTGTTTTATCGAATACGACGGTGCCGACTTTGTTGAGCGCTTCAAGGTAGTTGCTGCCTTTAATTAATATCCCGTGTTTCGACGCGCCGCCGATGCCCCCGAAGAAACCGAGCGGAATGGAAATGACCAGGGCGCACGGGCAGGAGACGACCAAAAAGACAAGCGCCCTGTACACCCAATCGCCCCATGCCGCGCCCGGTATGGCCAGTGGCGGAATGACGGCCAGGGCCAACGCCCCGAACACGACGGCGGGCGTATAATATTTCGCGAACTTTGTGATAAAATTTTCCGTCGGCGCTTTGCGCGCGGACGCGTTTTGAACGAGGTCGAGAATTTTCGACACGGTCGAGTCCTCGAACCGTTTCGTGACCGCGACGGTCAGCGCGCCGTTGAGGACAATGAAGCCGCTCAGGGCGTCGTCCCCGGGTTTGAGTTCGCGCGGCGTCGATTCACCCGTCAGGGCGGATGTGTCCGCCATACAGACGCCTTCCAGCACCTTGCCGTCGAGCGGAATTTTCTCACCAGGCTTGACGAGAATGAGTTCGCCCGTGCCGACGGATTCGGGGGACACGGTTTTGACGCCCCCGGCGGTTTTTACCGTCGCGTATTCCGGCCGAATATCCATCAGCTTCGCGATGGAGCGCCTTGAGCGGCCGACCGCGAGGCTTTCAAACAATTCGCCCGTTAAGTAAAACAGCATGACGGCGACGCCTTCGGCGTATTCGCCGATGAAGAACGCGCCGGCGGTCGCTACGGTCATCAGAAAATGTTCGCTGAAAACGCGGCCGCGAAAAATCCCTTTGACGGCTCTGGTGATGACACCGAAGCCCAACACCAGGTAGGCGGCCAAATACAGCGGCAGACCGAAACGGCTAAGCCGTGAGAAAATCAAGCCCGCCGCGAACAGGGCGCCGCCCGCCGCCAGCCGGATAACCGCCTTTTTTCGGTCCACCGCGTCATCGTCAGCCGGCCCGGCCGGCGCTTTTTCGGTTACGGTGACCTCGGGTTCGAGCTTTTGAATAATCGACGCGACCTTTTTCAGCGTTCCCGCGCCGTCCGCTTCGGGCGCCGTTTCCAGCGTCAGTGTTTTTGTCACGAAGTTCACGGCCGCTTTGACGCCCTCGAGCGCGTTAACCTCGTGTTCTATTTTCGCCGCGCAGTTCGCGCAGTCCAACCCTTCCAAAATCAGTTCTTTTCTCGGCATCGCCGGGCACACCTCATCTTCCCTCGTCTATTCGGACGTATGCGCTAAGCCCTGGTCAAAAATCTGCCGGACATGTTCGTCCTGCAGGGAATAAAACACAATTTTGCCTTCTTTCCGATTTTTGACGAGACCCGCCTGCTTCAAGACCCTCAGCTGGTGAGAAATGGCCGATTGCGTCATGTTCAGCAGGACGGATATGTCGCAGACGCACATTTCCGCCTCGTCCAACGCCCACAGGATTTTAATCCTTGTCGTGTCGCCGAAAATTTTAAACAGTTCGGCGAGGTCATAAAGGGTTTCTTCCGGGGGCATTTTTTGCCTGACATCCCGGACAATTTCCTCGTGAATGACGTCGCAGTCACACCGCTCGGCGGGTGAGATATTGCGTTCCATAAACATCCCTCTGATTAGTGAATACTTGAACAAGTGTTCATATATAGTATATGCCGGGGGTTGCCGATTGTCAACAATATTTGTAAAGATAATCGCCACAAAAAAGCCGTCCAAGGTGAACCCTCAAACGGCTTGCGGCGATGTTCCTTATGCATTATTGTCAAGACAGGTGAACCGACCCCTTGTCTCTTAATACGATTCCGTCATGAACAACTCTTTTTGCGGGAACAGAGCGAACAGCAACTCCCGTTTTTTGCTCACTTCCGCGATTTGGTAAGCGCATTCTTTTTCAAGCGAGGTGTAACCGGTGGCGAAGCGGGTCAGTGACTGCACGCTGCACGAGAGGTCCGGAGCGCCGGAAGTCTTTTTGACGCTCGTTTCGCCGTCTTCAAACGAAACGGTGAACACGCCGTTGTTCCAAGGGATAAAGCAATCGGCTATCTCGATGTTAAAGCCGGCGTTGCCGCCGCTGTATGTAAGACACGATAGTACCTTTTCGGCGTCGACGACGCGGTTCATGCCGTAGGTTTTGATTTCGCGGTGTGTCACCGCGGGTTCCGCCACCAGCAGCGACAAATCCAAAAACCCGGGCAGATAGCCTTTGAACGCTTTGAAGTAGGGATGAAATTTGTTCAGGAAGCCGAGCAGGCCCCTCAACGCGTCGTAGTTTTTGAACGCCAGTTCCTCAACATGGATTTCGTTGACCTGCCCGCAGGACGCGTCGAAGGAAATGTAACTTGACGGTTCGTTAAGGTCGTCGTACCAAATGTAGGTGCTGTAAAGCTCGGTGTAAGGGTCGCGGTCAAAAAACTTTTTAAACTGTTCGTCCGTCCGGACGACGGCGAGGTTTTTGTCTTTGATAAACGCGTTGTAGATCTCTTTAATATCCCCGATGTCCCGATCATAAACCATCAGCTCCGCCCGGCCGGTGTATTTCAGTTCGGAAAAGGCGTCAAGGGGCATTTCGACATATTGCTTGTTGTTGCCGCACTCGTAGCCGAACTTGCGGTAATAGGGGTTGGAGAAGGGGAACAAGAAGGAGAACAGCTGGTTGTTTTCCCTCATCTCTTCAAACAAATACCGGAAGATATCGCGGACATACCCTTTGTTTCGCTCCTGCGGGCGGGAGGCCACGGCGCCGATGCCGCCCATCTTGACATTTTGGCCGTTGAACCGGATTGTGAAGGGCTCAAGGCTCGCGGTCGCGCAGGGCTTTCCGGAATCGTCAAACAAGGCGCGAATGAGTTCATAGCCCTGCTTTGTCTTTTTCGGGTCGCTGAAATCTTTCTTGGAGTTGTAGGAAACCGAGCGCAGTTTCAGAATATCGATGTGTTCCTCGGGGCGGATTTTGCGAATTGTCATTGTCTGCTCCTTTAGTTTTTCTCTGTTAAAACGGAGATTTGAAATAGTACTTTTTGTCACGGGGCAGCGAATCGATCATCGTGAAATGATCGGTGTAAAACGTTCGGGTTGCCTCCGCGCCGGCGTTAAGGCCGATGACCGTGCCGTGGTCGCCGTTCCTGATCGGCATGACATTCCACTTGCCGCGCTCGATGTTTTCTTTGTCAAAGGCCTTCCACTCGTCGCCCAACGGGTATTGGGCGGAAACGACGTTGACGAGCCCGTCGTTGGGCTGCCAGGTTTTATCGATTTGATAAGCCGCCGAAGTGTCCTCGGTATACGAGCCGATCATCAGCGCGAGCGGATACAGAATCAGGAGCGTGTCGCTTTCGGGAACCTGGTTGCCGGTCAGGGCGCCTTCTTTCGTCGTGGAATAGGCGAAGGAGAAATAGGCGACGCCGTCAACGAGCCCGATGCGTTTGTTCATTTCAGCGGCATTGTCCGGCGAGACATCGAAGGCGGCGTTGTCCGTCCCCGTTTCAAAAACCCGCCGCAGGGCGTCCTTCATGCCGGCGATGTCCGTTTCTTCCCCCGGTGCCTGCGTGATGCCGAACTGCTCAAGATGAAAATCGAGGAAACCGTTCGCGGCGGTGTTGCCGGTTATCCCGGCGAACGCCAGACAGAAGTCAAGAATCGTATCCGTCAGCTTGTATTTGTCAAGAATCAGAAACAAGGTCGAGCCGTTGTTCGGCGAACATAACGCCGTGACGGAGTTGATCCAGTCGCCTTTGCCGCCTTTGAAAAGGGACGAGACACTGTCGCCGCTTTTCGCGACCTCCTCATCGGCGCCGTTGGCGAGCAGGGAAGCCAGCAGCCGGATGGTCGGGCCGCCGTAGCTGTGGCCGACCAGGTTGATTTTTACCGTTTGGCCGCCTTGGGTTTTGGTGCCCCAGCCTTCAAACAGCGGCTTGTTATAGGTTCGGCCGTAACGGGAATGGCCGTTGGCTTCGGCGTGCGCTTCGCCGTAGTCGACCTTGGTTCCGGTCAGTTGGGCGTACAGTTCGCAAGCCCTGTCCCAAGTGCTCGAGAACGGCCCGACCGACGCTTCAAAGACCGCATAGCCTTCGCCCGCCAAATATTCCCGTAAGTTCCCCGTCGAAGCGCCCCAATAGGGGACCATATCGTTGATGCCCGACTCGGGACCCCAGCCGCCCAGGCCGTGGACAAGCACATACGGGTATTGCACCGGTTCTTCCATTATTAAGTCAAGCGCTTTCGAATACAGGCCGAACGGGTACGGTATAAGCGCGGCAAGAATGACGCAAACGGCGACAATGACCGCGGTCAGTTTTTTGCCCAGTTTTCTGCGCGGTTTGCCGGCCGGTTGTTGCGGCGCGGCGGCCCCGTCCGGCGACCCTGTGGGAGCGTTCCCGTCCTGTATGGCGGGCGGCACGATAGGCGGCGCGGCGGTCGGGATTTCAGCTGCCTCGATTATAATGGGCAACGGCTTGGTGTCAAAAGTGCCGTCCTTGTCAACCGCGGTGGGTTCTTCGGCTTGCCGCGGTTCCGCCGCGGCTTCCCCGCTGTCTTTGAGCAGGTAATCGGCGGACACCGAAAACAGTTCGCTTAACAGAACGATTTTATCCGAATCGGGAACGGACTTGCCGGATTCCCATTTGGAAACCGACTGCCTGGATACGGTCAGCTTTTCGGCCAGCTCGTCCTGAGACCAGCCTTTTTCCTGCCTGAGTTTATAGATTTTATCGCTTATGTTCACACACGGCACCCCTCTCGCTCTATTTCGTAAATAAGTATAGCAGAATTCGGGCCCGTTTGCTATCAACCGAGGTGTACAATGTGAAATTTCTCTGTTTCACCGTAAAACGCAACCAAAGTTGACACCGCCGCCTGCGGTTGCAACGCGAAACGCGCGCGACAACACGGGCGCAACCGGTTACACCATCGCGTATTCGCTCAAGGCCGACAGCATCGCCTCGATGTTTTCGGGCGGAACATCCGCCTGGATATTGTGCACCGCGCCGAACACAAAACCGCCCGACGGCGCCAAGTCCTCTATCCTGCGTTTCACCTCGTCTTTTACTTGGGCCGGCGTGCCGTTCGGCAGCGTGTTTTGGGTGTCGACGCCGCCGCCCCAAAAGGTCAGGCAATCCCCGAAATCCCTTTTGAGTGCTTTCGTGGCCATCCCCGCGGCCGAAACCTGAACGGGATTGAGGATGTCAAAGCCCGCCTCAATAAAATCGGGGATGAGCGGCCGGACCGCGCCGCAGGTGTGGAAAAAGACTTTCACATGAGGCGCTGCCTTTTTGATAACCGATACGATTTTTTTATGCCGGGGTTTGAGAATGCGGCGGTACATCCCGGGGGACACCAGCAGGCTGTTCTGCGTGCCGAGGTCGTCCGCTTCCACGGCGACGAGCACTTTATCGCCGAACCGGCCGAGCGCCTTTTCCCAGTAGGCGCATTTGAGCTGTGTTAGCCGGTCGAGAAACGCCTCCGCCAGCGGCGGGTCGACGGCCATATCCGCGAAAAACTGTTCAAAACCCCTGAGTCGAAGCCCCATTTCCAATATGCCGGAGGTGAAGCCGTTGAGAACAAGCCCGTAACCGCCCCGCTTTTCCAAAGCGGCGATCCGCGCGGGGATGTCCGCGAGAATGGCGTCGTCGAGCGGGTCCGGCCAGGAAAAGTTTAACAAATCGCGGGCTTCCAAATCGCCCGCCAAAGGGTGGGCGCACATATCGTAATACCGGCCGTTTTCTTTCGGCATCCGCCAGGTGATGCCCCAGTTGTCGGTGAACGACCGGTAGCCTCCGTCTTCCTTGAACGCCGGTTGATACCCCGCCGGGGCACCGGTGAACAACCCCCTTGTGTCGACGCCCAGACACTCCAAAAAGCTTTCGGGCAGCGCGGCGAGCTGCTGCACGGTGTCGGCTATATCCGGCGTTGTGTCCGGGGTCATCCAACCTTTGAAGCCCAGGTAGTTTTTGTAGGCGTTGATGTTGATGCCGGTGATGTTTGTCGCGCCCAAATCGAAGGGGATTTTATCGGGCTCGCGGTGGCCGAGCGCCGCCGCAAGGCGACCGGCGGGGGTTTTGATGTTTCCGCTCATAGTGATGCTCCTTTGTTTTTCCAAATCAAACAAGAGAGTCAGCCTTCGCGGGCATATTGTCTAAGGATCTCCAGAGGTACAAGGACGCGTAGGTCCGGTAAGGCTTCCACTTTTCGCTGATTTCCAGCAGCCGCGGCTTCGGCGGAATATCGTCGAGCGCATACAGCTTTTTCACCGCCCGCTGCAGGCCGCCGTCGCCGGCCGAAAACACATCTTCGCGGCCAAGCGAAAAAACCAGAAACATTTCCGCCGTCCATTCGCCGATGCCTTTGACGGCCGCGAGGCTTTGGATGATATCTTTGTTTTCCATATCGTCGAACGCATCGAGCTCCACCGCGCCCGACAGCACCGCTTCGGCCAAATTTTTTATGTACCGGATTTTTGGGCGGGACATGCCGGTTTGCCGGAACGCTTCTTCGCCGGTGTTCAGGATGTTTTCCGGCGTGATTTCTCCGCCGGTTAATCGCGTGACGCGGCCCCATATCACCTCAACGACGCGGTTGGAAAGCTGCTGGCCGACAATGGAACTGACGAGCGACTCAAAGCGGTTTTCGTTCAACTCGATTTTCATATCCCCGCAAGCGGCCAGGATGTTCCCGAGCGCTTCGTCGGCGGCCGCGAGCGCCTCGCGGATTGCCGCGTTCGCCTCCAAATACTTCTTCATAAAGCTCCTTTCCGCCGGCTGCCGGGCAGATCGCCGGCCGGTCCGCCCTTGTGCATGGCGCCGATGAGCCGGTTCATTTCCTCGCCGGCCAGCTTTCTCGCCTCATACACCCACGGCTCGTCAAAAGCAAGGTTGAGACTCTTTGAGAAGGAATAATACAGATTGATCTTTTGGTAGTAGATTTCATAACCGGAAAGAGTGCTCTCTGTCAAGGCCGGTTTCGTCAACTGGCTGTGTTTCAAAGTGAAGCACTCATCGGCGTAAGACAGGAATTGGACGAGAAGCTCCTCGTTGTTGACATCAAACGGCAGCAGCATCAGCCGCCATTGCACCGGCTCGGGCAGTTTATACGCCGCCAGCTTGTCAAGAATCAGCACATAGTCGCGCACATCTTTTTTGCGGTAGATAGCCAACGATTCTTCTCTGCCCGCCCAAAGGGCGATTTTTTCTTTCAGGGGCAGCCTGCCGATGTTCATGAGCGCTTCACTCGGGCCGACGACGGCCTGCCCGATGATTTCATCGTTTTCATTAAGCCGGCTTTCGATGAACGAAATGTCCTCCTCCTGCGTGGCGGCGACATAACCCACATCGTAAATCCCCAGGCGGCCGGCGCGGCCGGCTATCTGCTTGACCTCCTGCGAGGAAAGCGGCCGGAATTCCTCGCCGTCGAATTTTCGCGTCGATGTGAAGATAATCCGGCGTATCGGCAAATTGACGCCCATGCCGATGGCGTCCGTCGAAACCAAAACGGGGTTATCCCCCCGAATAAACGAATCGTATTGCATCCTTCTGACTTCGGGAGGCAGGTCGCCGTAGATGATGCTGTTTTTCACGCCGCGGTCCGACAGGTGCTTGGATATGGTGATAACCATTGTTTTCGAAAACGCGACAAGCGCGTCGCCGCGCTGTATCTCTTTGAGTTTGACAACCGCTTTCTCTGTTTGCAGCGGCACCGGCCGGGTGTATTCGGTGATTGTCCACTCGTCACCGCAGTCCTCAATCATTTCAACGAGTTGTTCCTTGACATTGAGCGCCCCGCAAAGATGGATTTCGGGGCAGCAAAGGCCGAGAATGGCCCTTGTCCACGCGTCGCCGCGCTGGGAATCGGCAAGCATCTGCGCCTCGTCGATGACGGCGACTTCATACGGCTTGCGAACATCGGCCTTTTCGACGGTGCAGCTGGCATGGGCAGCGCCTTCGACGAGAATTTCTTCTTCCCCGGTCAGCAGATTGCAGGGGACATTTTCGTTGTTGAGGCGCTCAAAATTTTCCAAAGCCAAGATTCGCAGCGGAGCGAGATAAACGCCGTTGCTGCCGTTCTTCAACCGCTGAAGCGCGTTGTATGTTTTTCCGGTGTTGGTTTCGCCCAAATGAAGGAAGAACTTTCGCTTCATTTTTCTGGCTTCGGGGTATTCGTCTTTGGGATTCGCGGGCAGAAGCCGGTTGTATTCTTCGGCCACGAGTTTGGGAATGTGGCGCGTCATCAGCACGGACAGAATGCCGGCGTTCAACCAGGCCTTGTAGTTGCCTTGGATGATGTCGTCAAATCGGTAATCGGTTCGGTTGCTTTGGTTATAGTGGGCAAGCAGCCGGACGGAAACATTCTCAAACAGCTCGACATAGCCGTCATATACCCGGCGGTAATCCGGCAAGCTGTCGGACGGCAAGACCCGCAACGACTTGATTTTGTTGCGGATGACCGCTTCAAGGTGCCACAACGACTTGTTTTTAGTTGTTGACGCCTGCTGCCTGATGACGGGATATTGTTTTTGTATCGTGTTGAATTCCTGCCGGGCTTTTGTGTTGTACTTCATGGTAAAACGCATCACGGCTTTCTGAAATCGGCAACACTATATTTCCCCGCGCAATAATCAATATCAAAAAGCAGCTGTCACCGCCGTCTAATCAATCACTTTAACCGATGTGATGACGGGCTGGTCTGCCTTTAACACCGTGCCATTCCTGTCCTGCACGGGCGTATCCGCGCAGATTTTATCGACGATATCCATCCCTTCGGTCACATAGCCGAAGCAGGCGTAATCGCCGTTTAAATGCGGGCTCTCTTGATGAACGATGAAAAACTGCGAGGTGGCGCTGTCCATATCGTTCACTTGGCGGGCCATAGAAATGGCTCCCCTGGTGTGCGTCAACGGATTGTCCACGCCGTTGGAGGGAAACTCGCCTTTAATCGATTTTCCCGACCCGCCTTGGCCGTTGCCGAGCGGATCGCCGCCCTGAATCATAAAGCCGGCAATAATCCGGTGGAAGGTTAAGCCGTCGTAAAAGCCGCTTCGCGCCAGTTCGAGAAAATTCGCGACCGTTATCGGCGCGGCTTCGGCGTTGAGTTCGGCTTTGATCACGCCGTAATCTTTGACATCGATTTCGATGTGGTTGGTTTTCGCGGCCGCTGCCGATTCGTTTTCGTTCTCCTTACCGGCGTTTTTATCGCATGAGGATAACAAAAACACGGATAAGGCGGCGGCGAGAAAACAACAAATGGCTTTCTTCATTTTTTTTGGCTCCCTTCGTTTAATACACAAAGCATATCATACTCAAACTCTTTGAATTTAGCAATCAAAAGTCCCCTCAACATGTCCGGGCGGTCAAAATCCGGCTGCCCAGCGACAGCCGACGCAATGATGGAATCGACGCCGGCGCCGGCTTGCGAAACGACATACGCGCCGGTATTTTTATGTCTGAGCCGTTCGATAACCTCCGCCCGGATTTGCCGGTTGTTCGCGGCAAGCCACAACTCAAAGCGGTTTTCTTCATGCAGATAGACGACGGCGATTTTCAGTTTTTTGTTCTTCAACTCGGCCGGCGTAAAGGCGAAATAAGTCATATCCATATACCCGAAATACAAAGCGCTTGCCGCGTGTTCCGGCAGCCGGGTTTCAAGAGCGGCCTTCAAGCCGGCCATAAAACCCATAATGCCTTTATAAGCCCGCTGTATCCTGCCTTCGCTTAACCTGACCGTGTATTCTTTTATATCCGCATTAAGCGAATAACCGCCGCGCCTCGGCTTCATCAGGCCGAGCATATGCACAAATCGTTCCTGCGAGGGGAGGCCGCTCACTTTTTCCATCACCGGAAAGTCTTTGTCGAACGCGGCCGCGGCGGCCGGGTCGATGTCATAGGCGGAGCCTTCAAAAAAGCGCCCCGCGCAACCGGTTAACGCACCCTCGGCAAGTTCGAGCGCCTGAAGCGCCGGGGTAACCATATCGCCCGAGGAGCCGATACCGAATTTTTCGGCGGCTTCAAAGCCGAACCGCCGGTAGTATTCCGGGTCGCCGTAAATCAAAACCGCTCGGAAGCCCATCTCTTTCGCGAGCGCCAAGGTATGCCGAATCAGCCGGCTGCCGATTCCGCGCCGTTGACAGGCGGGGAGAACGCTGACAGGGCCGAAGGTCAACACTTCTGCGCTTCCGCCCGCGTCGAGACGGATTTCCGCTTTGGCGTAAACGATATGGCCGACGATTTTTCCGGCGTCTTCCGCGACAAAGTTGAGTTCGGGGACAAAAGCCTCGTAGCCCCTGAGCAAATGCAGCAAATAATGCTCGTCACAGCCGGGAACATGCAGGTTCCAGAACGCTTGCTTTGTCAGTTCCTCGGCCGGCCGGAAATCCGCCGGCGTTTCGTAGCGCAGCCGTATGGTATCCATGGTTTTCTTTACCCTTTCGCGGTCTGATTTGAACCTTTGCGTTAATGGTAAAGGAATCGAAATTTATTGTCAAGAACATCTCAGTCGTCATACGTTTGTTTGTCAGGTTAAATCAAACAACATGTGCTGACATAATTGTGGCGGGCATATTAATGGTAAAAACGATATAGGGAGTAATAGTTTTGATGAGAGTGAATTTGCAGCCGATAGTCAGCAATATAAACCTGCCCACCATTATTAAAACGGCCGTCTTTCCCGGTGAATCTGACGAAAGGCTATTCATTGCGACCCAGCCGGGAGAAATCTTAACCGTGAGAAACGGCACAGTCAGAACCTTTTTGGACATTCGTCCGCGGGTTATCGAACTCGGCTCCTCCGGCAGCGGCTACGATGAACGGGGCCTGCTCGGACTGGCGTTTCACCCGGATTTTTCAAACAACGGCCTGTTTTACCTCCATTATTCTGTGGCCGGCACACAGGGGCCGGGCGCTCTGCGCGGGCCGTTGAGCCCTCAGCCGTGTTCTCCCGGCACCTTAAATTTGACATGGGCGAATCGGGAAACGCAATTCGACCACGTTGACACCGTCGAGGAATGGGCAGTTCAAACAAACGGCCGGCCTTCGCAACGGCGCTCCTTGCTAAATTTGAGAAGGCCGTTTATGAACCACAACGGTGTCAACAGCCTGAATTTTTCGCCGGAGACGGGGAACCTTGTCTTGATAACCGGGGACGGCGGCTCGGGTTATGACCCGTTCAACTTAAGCCGGGATGACATGGAAATCGCCGGTAAAATCATTGAAATCGATATCAACAGGAACGCATTTGTTAATAATCCACCCGCCGCAACGCGATTTGATGAGCTTCCCGCGGCGGTTCAGGGAGCGCTGACCGTCATTGCCAAAGGGGTACGAAACAGCACCGGCCTTGTGTTTCAGTGGTTGGATAACCGGTTCGTAAAATACGCAGGGCAAGTCGGCCAGGACTCGGTGGAGTCAATTTATTCTTTTGTTTCTTACATACCGATTCCGGTAACACAGTTGGTCCAGGACTTTCCCGCAAACGCCGGAACGAGCCCCGAAGGGTTCATCAATTTCGGCTGGAGGGGCTGGGAAGGCGCGCTGCCCACTTGCATTATACGAACTTGCACCGTAAACCCGGCTTTAAACGAGAAGACCATTGCCTACTACAACGAAGCCATCGCCGCTTCAGCACAGCGCATTCCCCCGTTTGTCAGCTATTATCATGAGGATAACCGGGCCGGCAAATTCAGGGGAACCGCGCTGACAGGGGTCCAGCCGTATATGGGCGACGCCATACCGGGGTTAACACGCAGCGTGGTGTTTGCCGACCTGGCTGACAGAGGCGTTCAACCGGGCAGGGGCGTTTTGGCGTTTGCCGCCGCGAATACCGGCTACGCCATGAACGAATACACCGTGATAGAAACCGGCTATAATTTTAGCGGGCAGCCGGCTTATTATGTCAGCTTGGGGGCAAACCGGAATCAAACAAGGATGTATTTGGGGGTTTATGACACTATGCGGGTGGTTGAGCCGAACCGCGGCGCGGTATTTGAAATTACGGCATGATTGCCGGCCCGCCAGTACAATCCGTTCGACGCTCGCTTCTTGAAATTCAGCAAACGCGGTGTTATAGTACCTGTATATGGCATTTACCTTCCGATATTTTCATGCGAAAGGGATGATTGAAACGTTGGACATCGGCGTCGCCCTGATGGGCGGGAGTTTCATGCCGGAAATTAAAGGCGGCTCGCCTGTTAACGAAACCGCGTTCGGCCGGCTTGTTTCCGGCTATCGCCTGGCTATGAAGATGGGCTACGATTATATTGAGGCCTCGGCCGGCGAGGTTTTGGCCCTGACCGATGAAGAATCGGACGCGCTGGCCGTGATGAGTAAAAAGGGCGAATTCACCCTGCGATATGTCAACAGTTTCGTGCGGGCGGACCTGAAAATTTGCACGGAAAGCCGAGACATTCTGGAACGCTACGCGAACGATACCATCCGCCGCGCCGCCAGGCTCGGGGCCGGCGTGATTGTCCTGGGCAGCGGGGCGGCGCGGAGGCACCCCGATTCGATGACGCGCGCCGAGGGCACGGAAAAGTTCACGGAGTTTGTTAAAATTTGCGCCAAAGCCGCCAAAACATACGGCGTGAAAATCGCGTTTGAGCCGCTCAACCGCACCGAAACGAATATCCTCAACTCGGTGGCGGAGGGAGCGGAGCTTGTCCGCACGCTGAACAGCCCGGAAGTTCTATTGCTCGCGGACGCCTTTCATATGGCGCTCGAGGGCGAAACGGCAGACATCATTTTGGACAATATGGATATTCTCAGCCACCTGCACATTTCCGAGGCGCCCGGGCGGGTATACCCCGGGAAATTCGGCGGGGAGTATCTGATAAAACTTGGTAAAGACCTGTTAACCGCGGGTTTCGGAAAAGACATGACGGTGGAATGCTGCTTCGAACATTTTGAAACGGAAGGGCCTGAGGCTCTGCAATTTATAAAGGAGAAAATGCTATGGGATTTGAATTGAAAAGAACGGGAAGCGATGTGGCGGTGTATCTTGACGGAAGGCTTTTCACCACCTGCGTCAACAGCGCGGAATTCAAAGCGCCGTTCATGGGACCTGTTTTGACCGGGGACGGGATTTCCTTTACCCGGCCGGACCTTCATCACAAGGAGCATCCGCACCAGCGGAGCGTTTTTATCGGCATCGGGGACGTCAACGGCTACGATTTCTGGAACGAGAATGGCAAGCCGCTCGGGCTCATTCGCGCGAAAAGCGTGGACTCTTCCTGTGACGGGGAGACGGCGGCCGTTACGGTCAAGGCCGTCTGGCAGGGCCGGCGCGGCAAACCGTTCCTTGACGAGGAGCGCGAATACCGGTTTTCAAAAGCCGGAGGAAACGCCGTTCGGGCGGACATCTCCCTGAAGCTGACCGCGAATTACCGCGATATAAAATTCGGTAAGACCAAGGAAGCCGGCCCTCTGGGCATTCGCGTCGCGGACGAAATGCGCGTGAAACAAGGCGGCCGTTTCGTCAACTCCGAGGGCGGCGTCAACGAGGAGGGTTGTTGGGGAAAGACGGCCCGCTGGTGCGATTACAGCGGCACGATCGGCGGCAAAACAATCGGCATCGCCGCGTTTGACCATCCCGGGAACGAACGCTACCCGACCGCGTGGCATATCCGCGATTACGGGCTGATGGCGCTGAACAACCTGTATTTCAAGGGCGGCTATAAACTGAAAAAAGGCGAAAGTATTGTTTATAATTTCACCATATGTTTCTGGGAAGAGAGCTTTGACGCTGAGGCGTTTTCCGTCAACATTTGAACACAGCCGCTTTTTTCCATTATATCCCGCTGAGCAATTAAAATCAATAAAAGAGATTCGAACACCGGCCGGGGAGCAAGTTCTTCCGGCCGGTGTTATTATTCAATCCGTGAGACGGCAGACGGCCTTAATACAGGTTTTCCTTAAAACGGCCAGCCAGCATCGCCCAATCCTCCTTGAATTGTTTCATGAGGTTGGGCCTTCTGTTTACGGCCAAAGGGTGATAAGAAACCACCGCCGGTATTCCCATTGAAAGATGCCATTCCCCGTCTTGACATAATCTAGCTTCTTACGGTATGGCAGTACCTTTCATCCGTTACATCATAAATATCAATATGATTGTCCTGTATGTAACGCTTTTGCCACATCCAAAACAAGTCGCGCAGACGATACAGTTTCATGTTATTTTTATCGCCGTACATTTCGGCAAGTTCGTTAATTGCCGGAATCACACGGTAATACTCATCGTCAAGCTTTTCAACATAGGCGATGATTTCATCGCAGGCCATATTTTCAAACATATCAATATTTTCTTCGCGTAAAGTGATTATTAACGCTCTCTTTGAATATTCTGGCAGTTTTCCGATAGAAAGCCATTCGCTTTCCGATTTGTAGCGTTTGATGTTTATAGTGCTCTTCACTTGATCGGATAACATTTCATAGCTATTTTTCGTCAGCCGCGAATCTTCCATCAAAAACCCTCGGCCTCTGAGGTCCGGAAGGAAGGAATGTATGCAGCTTATATCCGTTACCCGGACCAATATGTTAAAAAGATCGTCAAGCTGGGCTTTGTTTTCTTCCGAAATAACTACGGATGGTGAACAGATGATTCCATTCCGTACTGCGCTATTTGCAAGCAGCAGCATAAAACCGAAATCCCCTGTGCGGGCGGCAAACCGGTCATGGTACTCTTCGTCTCCATAGAAAGTAGTGTCTATCTTTGTGATTCCTGCTGCTTTTAACTTTTTAATCAGGTCGTCGGTTTCGGGCTCGCTTCTTATCGCCAATCCATTGCACTGCAGAAAATTTGCCCCTGAAAATCCGATAGATGCGTTAAATAAAATATTGTCGAAAAGCTCGGGGTATTCGGCACAGTAGGATATGCCGTAATAGGGAAGATTCGTCAGCCCCTTTTCTTTTGCCCAGCATACCAATCTTTCCGCGATCTTTTTACCCCTGTAATACTCCACCCCTTCCGCTTTTTTACATGATTGTAAAAGGCAGTATTTACAGGCGCAGTTGCACGGAGCATATAAATTTTGAATTCCGATTGAAACCGTTTCCACTGCCGGCTTCCACCTTCTTTGAAAAAACTCAGGACTACCCTTGATTATAATCACAGCGGCAACTTATAAAAAAACTTCGAATTTCAGAAGTTATGATCAAAAGGATGCTGCAGAATTCCAAAGTCTCCGGCAAAATAACATTTCGGACCTGTTCAGGCACACGCGCCCTATACGATGAACCTCGCAAGCCCGGACAGCAAGGTATACGAATTCGGCTGCCGGGTTTTAAAAGAAGATATCCTGAGAATGGATAATTTTGATATCGACTATTTTGTATTGCATCCGGGTAGCCATTTGGGTACCGGCGTGGCTGATAGCGTACAAAGAGTTTCGGATGACAGCGGCCATGGAAGGGAAATTGAAACGATCAGAAGCTTGTCCGGATTATAAACCCCGTACTCTTACCATGATTTTTGAAAATTCGTCGGCAATAACCTGCTGAGAAAGCAAGCCCATCGAATTCGTTTCGTGATAGTGGTTTACACGGGAACTGTCTTTTACTGGTGACAAATACGGTTGTGTCGGATGCAGTACGAAATCATTCGGCGGCACAACATACCCTGTCATATCGTTTGAGACGCCGAACACAAGCAAATTTTCATCCTCCGCTATTTCAACGAGAGGCCGCGGGTTTATTCGAGGCCCTTTGCCCGTCGCGGATTCCTCCGCTGAGTGATAACCGCCGTAAACAGTCTGCGTAAACATCTCGCCGGGCAGCATGAGTATCTGCTGCCTGCCAATCTTTATATAAGTCATCTCGGATTTTATCGCAATACCGACCCCGCCGCGGCTGTCCGGATACGCATCGGTGTTCATGGTACCCCTCATGGCAAGCAACGTCAGCACACAATTATCAATAGGCATATAAAACGGCTGGCTCAAAATCGTAATTTCCGCGTTCAATTCCTCATCATTACTAACGGACATGGCTGCTTCTCCGAGCACCTTGCCTTGTTTCCTAATATTTTCCACAATATCGTCATCGTAATGCGCCATGTCGAGCGCGCCTATCGCACCGATGCCGTACAGCACGTTTGCTCCGCAGCCGGCCGAAACGGTTTCACGCAGAAAATACGGGTATTCGGCGCTCAGCAGCCGGTTACTGCCGCCTAATGAGTTGGGGTGGCCGGCAAAGTTCACGATCCATGTTTCTTTTCCCCCGCCGTCCGGCACAAAGCGGAACCTGGTGAGTACATCATGCAGTTTGCCTTGCGGCCTCTTGGAGAACTGAGAATCCGGAACACGGACGCTACCCAAGTACAGTTTGCCGGGTTCACGGGTTTCATAGGCTGTTTTACACACTTCGCATATCTTGTCAAAAAGCATGGCCATATACACCGGATCTTTTCCATCCGCCGGTATACTGAGTTTATTTGGTTTGCCCCAATAGCCGACGGTATCAATACCCGAATGGTTGTGCGTACAGCTTATGTTAATAAATTGGCACCCGGATTTTTTGCAAAAACCGTCGAGCATTCCTCGGATTTTTGTAACCTCAACCCTTGTCATTCCGATCACATCGGCGCTAACCCATAGAAAGCCTTTTCCAGCTCCGCAATCCAGCCAGACAGCGCTGACAGACACCGGTGTCAGTACGCCCTCCATTTTATGCCCGGAACCGTGCCCGGCAATCCAATAGGTTTTTCCTGTTTCTAAATCCGGCATGATTTCGGCGCTGGCAAATCCCGAATAAAATTGTTTCCCAACTATCTTTTGGGGCTGAACTTCCGCAATTTCAGGCGTTGCCCCTTTCTTTGCCAGTTTTTTTCCGTACCTCTTCGAAACCGCGCAAATCGCCTTGGATGCGATATCCATAATCGGCATAAACCATTCTCCATTCAAAAATTTCGAAACTGTAATTATACCATTATCATTACGATAATCAACGCGTCGATCGTTTCCGTGATGTCAAAGGTGTTATCTTCGTTGACCGTAATTTTGACATCGTAACCGTCCAGCAAATACGCGTATTGGCTGTAATCGCTGTTGTGGCTTAATCGGCCCTGCCACGCCTGCGTGCCGGCCGTCGCGACCGGCGCCGCCGCGCAGACAAGAAACACAACGGCAATCAAAAGAACAGCCTTTTTCAAAATGATCCCTCCCGGATTCCCGCCGGCAAACGGCGGCGCTTTACGAAATCACATCGTAAAGCGCCTTGTTTTTTCTTGGGGTTATTACGCGAGCATGATTTGCTCGAGCTTCAAGGGTTCAATATATTCGTTCCCGCGGTAAGCCCTCATGTTGCCGCCCGAAATTTCATCGATGAGGGCAATGTGCCCGTCTTCGCCGACGCGGCCGAATTCGAACTTGATGTCGTAAAGTTCCAAACCCTTTTTAGCAAGCTCTTCTTTCACGATCGCGCCGATTTTTCTGGTCAAGTCCGCCAATACGCCATATTCTTTTCTGCTCATAATTCCGAGCATTTCCAGCGCTTCGTCCGTAATAAGCGGGTCGTTTCTGTCGTCGTCTTTCAGCGTAACCTCAACATAGGCGTCGAGGGCGTCCCCCTCTTGGCAATACTTGCCGTACCGTTTGAAAAAGCTTCCGACAGCCTTGTATCGTAAAATTACTTCCAGGCCTTTGCCGAACACTTGCGCGGGTTTGACCGTCATAACGGCGTTTTCAATGTCGCAATCCACAAAGTGAGTCGGGATTCCGGCACCATTAATCTTTTCAAAGAAAAACTTTGTCAGCCGAAGGCCCGCCCTGCCCGCGCCTTCGATGGACAGGCCGACCGTATTGGCTCCCGGGTCAAAAACCCCGTCGGTGCCCGTGACGTCGTCTTTGAATTTCAGCAGATAATTCCCGTCGCCTTTGTCAAAAACATCCTTTGTTTTTCCTTTGTAGATCCGTTCCATACGCCGCTCCTTTTGTCTGTATTTTTACCAAGAACAGTCCGCCGAATTGCCGCTCGGCTTGTCTTTTCGGTTTATATCATAACACATAAGGCAAAATAATCTACATTTTTTTACATGGAACCGGTGAATTTTAAGGGCGAAGCAGCTCGTTGCAAGCGCAACTTCAATCCGAACCATAAGCATATAAAGGATTGTCAGCAGTTTATACCAAACCGGTATAATACGCAAGGTTGAAATCCCGCCGGAATGAACCCGGCAGGATTGTCAAAGTATATGTTTCTCTTTGCTTGCCGCAACCCACACAATTCATGTACTCCGTTTGGCTTGCCGGCCTTTGATACCATCTATTCGGTTTTTCAGCTTATTGTGTGTTCGGCACGATGATTTTTTCATACTCCGGATATTTATCCGACACCTTCCACAGGCTTGAAACCGTATTGCCGAACACCGCTATGGAATCCGTATCCAGCAGGGCTATGTATTGTTCGATGAACTTGTCCCACTTTCGCTTACGGTCAACCGGAATGAGGTTGGGAAGCGTTAAAATAAAGCCATACTTAATAAAACTGTTCGGGCTGTTGATCAGTTTTGAAAGCCGCTCAAAATAAGGATAGAGGGCCTCCGGCTGCGTTTCACTGAGCCTACGGATAATCTTTTCACAAAGAAACTTAACGTTGCCTTTATCGTTTTCAATCACGCTCAACAAAAACGATATGCCGCCTTCGCATTCCGTTACCATCGGTATATATTCATCCGCGTCAAGTTTTCTTCCGAGGGCTTCCGACAGGCTTTCCTGATTCATAACATACCTCTAAATATTTATAACAGCTCGGTTTTCGTTTTACTCTCCTCTTTTTTGATCACCACGACATGAGGCCTGTCCATCATGTCTTCAATTCCGCCATGGGAAGGCTCCCTTATAATCTCGTTGTATTCCCATTTTTCCTCCATGATTTCATAGGAAGCCCATTCATTATTCGGCTTTATCTCGGTAGGGACAAAACCGAACTTTTTGTAGAGATGAAGCGCCGGCTTGAGGATGTCCATCGACCATAAAATCACATGTTTATATCCTTTTTCTTTACAGAAATCCATGGCTTTCCGCATCAGTTTGTTGCCAAGCCCCTGACCCTGCAAGGCCATATCTACGCCAAACCATCGAAGCTGCGCTTCTCCCTCGCCGCGTTTGACGATAGCGATGGAACCGGCAATCTGCCCGTCCTTTTCCACGACCCACATCTGGCTGCCTTCCCGGTCATCAAAAAGCTCAAGAATGCCTGACATGAAGTATTTTTCCACCGAGCCGTTGAACTCATATTGTTTTTCAAACAACTTATAGTAATAATAGCAGACTAGACTCGGATCTCCCGGTTCATACTCCCTGATAATCATATCCGTTACCATACAACTGTCCTCCTCTTGATTCGTTATTTTTTATTATCGATCCTGATTTTTATTTATTATAATCTTTTCCATATTCATTTTCAAGCAAAACAACTCGATGCAGCCGCGTTCACCATCTGCCTATAAAAGCATAACTAACCATCATAACCGTTTAAAGATCATGATGATTAGCCGTTTCTGCCGTTGTATACTTGGCGTATTATGATTCATCAACGGTTTCTGTTGATTTGGATTGCGCGGGCGTTGAATCGGGTGTAGCACCTTTCGCATCGGAGTAAATCCAATGAATTCCTGAGCAGTTGTTGTGATTCCATACTATAAAATCCTCTTCCGGCCGGATATTTTCACGGCTGCATTCGGCGGCGGGCTGCCCCGCCACCTCAAACAGTTAATCAACGAAATCAATCGTGACACCGGCAAACATGTATTTGTTTTTCGAAACGTCAAGTTTATTGAAACCCAAGCCGGCGCAATTTTTAACGGTAATTTCCCGCGGTAAAACCATTGGGTATTCCGCCTCGTATGTCTCGGAATTGTCGTTGGCATTCATCTGTGAAAACAGGTAAGCGGTTCCGGCATGATGGATTTTCAGCCCGTCAATTTCGATTGTTTGGGGCAGATAACAAGTGTAGCCGAAATCGTGATCGCCGGGATTCGAGCCGCCGATGATGCACGCGCTCAACCCCGTCGGATAATACTCGCAGTTTCGTATGATCAAATCGCCCTCCCATGTGGAGCCGTAGTCGCTGCGCAGATTGATGAAGTTGCCCGACCGGACGGTCGTGTTTTCAATCAGAGCCGTTCCGGAACCGATTAAGTTGATCCCCTGGTGCCCGAGCACCGAATTTTTGATTGTGGCGTTGGCCACACCCTGGTGCGCGTCAAAGCGTGAAAACACGCAACCGTCGTAAATCAGGTTTTTGCAATAATTGGAGCCAAAAATGCCCCAGTGCGTACTGTCGGTAATGTCGTTTGTCTGATTACAATTGAAGAAGGTGACATTCATTGCCGTTGAGGCGTTGATGTCGTAGGTGCCCATATTAACCGGGATGCCCGCGGAGCCGATCGTCGTATATGTTTTGCGGCCCGTGAATGTGCAGTTTTTAATGTCCACCTCGGCACAGCCCGAAACACTGACAAACCCGCTGTAAGGCGCGCCCGTTTTTCCCTCCCCGGCCACAAGGTGTGTCAAACCGTCAACGGTTGTATTTGAGCGGTTGATGAGGATGCCGCGGTTGTAGTATGTATACGCAGACTCGGCGGCGTTGGCAATCGTCGTAAAGATTCCGCCTTTTATGGTGAGCGGCGTTGTATCCATCGGGTACGCCGTAATGGAAGTGACGGCGTCAAAGTCCCATATGAGGGGGGTGTCGGGTGAAATATTGCCGTCTTTATCCGCGAGCACGACATCGGTTTGATTGCTGCCGTCGTTCTGATTGGCTCCGTAGCGGATATACCGTTTCACATTCGAATCGACGAGCACCACCACGCTGTTACTTTCGAGTGTCATACCGAGATTATCCGCGCTTTTCAGCAGGGCGGTTATTTGCCCGGTAAGCGACACGGCGCTCTTCGCGGCCGATACTTTGAATATCCAGGAGCCGCGCGAAACGACATTCGTGTCGTCGATGATAAAGCGGGCGGTTGACCAGTCGGTATCGGTCTTAATCACCGCGCTTGTGTCCGCGCCGCCGATATAGTATCGCGCGCCTTCGCGCGCGAGCACCGGCAAACCGTTGCTGTTGGCGTATTCGTGCGTTTTGATTATGGCTTCAAAATCGTCGGTTACCCCGTCGCCGACGGCGCCGAAATCCTCGTACGCCGCATAATCGTCGTATGTTTTTTCAAATGTATAGCCCGGCTCCAAATTGAAAACCCCCTTCGCCTCAAACAGCACCTCGCGAACAAACGCGGTGATTCCCCTGGATATTCCCGCGTCCCGGCCGCCGGCAATGGTCACCGCGCCGGAAGACACCGCAAGGGTAAACGCATTCGCGGAAAAGCCCGGCGGAGTTTCTTGAATGATAAAGGCCGGCGAGGCGTTGCCGCGGGTTATTTTCAGCCGTATGCCGGTCGCGTCATACAACCCGTCACGGAGCGTCAGCGCCGCGTCGCCGTACACCGTGCCGGCCGTTGTGTCGGGGGTGACAATGACATAACGCTCCCGGATGGATCGGCCGTCGACCGAAAGATCCGTCAAAGGCCGGACGATGTAGGGGTTTTCGAAGGTGCTCGAAAAGATCGGACAGTCTCGAAAAACCTCCGAAAAATTGCCGAACAGGGGGATAAGCAGTAAAAGGGATGAAAGAAATGCCGCTGCCCGGCGAAAAAGTACGGCGAACGTATTCATGATTTTTCTCCTCGGTTTGGATTTTGGAAACCACGGTCTATTATTATTAGCCTATTTAGTTCGGTGTCAAGGGGGCGGGTGTTTGGTCAAACGCCCATAACGGCTTGATGTTTCACAGCGCTCATGACAACCAGCGCGATGTCGTTGCCGGTGTCGGCATTCAAAAACTCCGTATCTTTAAAACCGAGATGCTCCCCGGACCATTCCGCCCACGGCCGCCATATTTCTTTGGGTTCCTCCATATCATAGCAAGCGGTGATGTCGACAATCCCGGTCTTTTTCCAAAGGCGGCGCCACCAGGCCTTGCTGTGGAAGCTGAACATTTCCCCCTCCCAAAGCTCTTTGAGCGTGTCGGGACAGCCTTTTTCAAATTCCCTCGTCAAGCCCGGCACCACGATACCGAATTGCCCGCCGGCCTTGACCAGTTTTGAGAATGTGCAGGGAAAATACAATTCATCCGCCCCGTAATACTCGTAACTGTCTATGGATACGGCGGCATCGAAAAATCCCTCGGCATAGGGCAGGGCATGGGCTTCCGCATGAACGGGGAACACCCGGTCGGCTACGCCGGCTGCTTCAAAACGTTTGAGATTCTCCGTCGCGGCGATCCACAAGTCGTTGGCAAATACCGTGACGCCGAATTCTTTCGCCAGAAAAACCGAGGTCAGACCCTTGCCGCAGCCCATATCAAGCACCTTCATGCCCGGCTTCAAATCCAAGTGTTCGCACAATTCTTCCAGCAGCCACAGGGGATTGGGCCCCATCCAGTTTTCACTGATCCAATCGTGATCGTATTTTGCCGTTCTCGGGTATATTTTCATCGCGTTTTCCTCTCGCCGTGCCTTTATTGAAGCAGAAATTCTACCTTTGTGAGCAATTCACTTTGTTTTAACGGATAACACCGGTTGCTCTTCAGTTTCAATAATCTGTAATAGCTGATATTTTTTTCACAACTTCGAACATTACAGCAACCGTGTTGCGCAGGCATAACGCCCCTTTCTCACGAAAAGGCGGCGCTTCTTTCGTCACAAACGGCTTTGATTGTGTGGGTTGCCCCCCAGTGATTCAATACATCAACCGAAGAGAAACCCGCCGACAAAAGGCATTCCATCTCGTGGCCGACGGTAAGCGGAGTGTCGTAATGATAGAACGCATTGTCTTCAATGCATTGTTCTGCCTTTAGGCGAAGCAGTTCTTTTCTGTGAAAGGCTTCTTCTTGAGCCGATAAAGAGAAGTAATCCGTAAGAATAAAGCAACCGCCGGGTTTCAGGGATTTTCGCAGTTTTTTATAAAGCGGCAGCTTTTCCGCCGCCGTGAAATGGTGCAGCGATTCCACCGATACAGCCGCGTCAAATTGCCGGGTTCCGAACGGAACATCAAAGTACGAGCCGAGAATCAAGGTCAGTTCTTTGCCGCGGAATTTTTCCTCCAGCCTGTTGAGCATACCGGGCGCCAAATCGATTCCGGTAACCTTCGCCGACGGATTGATGCGGAAGTATTCGTCTAACTCCAATCCGGTACCGCAGCCAAGATCGATAATCCGGCAACCGGAACGCACGGGGAGGCACTCGGCGGTGTATGGATAGAATTCCCGCGCCGAGTCGATGCCATGCAATTGATGTTCATCGTATTCATCCAGCCGGCTGTCAAAGAACTCACCCATTTTTTCAAGCATCATACTTTGTCCCCTTGACATCCGGAATTATTACAATGCAAATTCCGCAACCAGCGGGAGATGATCGGAAGCAACATCTTTATATGTTTGAACGGATATGGGCGTCGCGTCACGATACCAGAAATAATCTATGCGGCGGTCAGGGCAATGGGACGGAAAGGTCCATTCTTCATCATTCCGTATTTTTGCAGCGTCCGCAAACCGCGAAGCAAGACGCTGAAGCGGTGCTTCTTCCGGGCGCATGTTCAGATCTCCCCTAATAGTTGCCCCATTGGACTATCGGTTGTTATACCACACAAACCAGTCAAATTTTCTACGTCGACCTTTGCTATGTATATTGTTTCGCTCAAGGATTGAATCTATCAGCGCTAAATATCCCTCGTAGTCATAAGTTTGGCGCATTTTTTTAATACAGTTTTTTATTTGTGATGCTTTGTATATTTTGCCTTTATACTCGTAATGAGAAAGAAACTGACCGACATTGTTTTGCATGACACCATCGAATATTACATAGTCATCATTTTGGTAAACATAATAATTATGGTACAGGCAATACTTGCTGAAGAACGAAAAAAGGTTAATTTCATTCTTCGCCAATTCGCAAACTAAAGAAATATCGCCCTTAGCCACCCGTTCGTCAAAATTGCAACTTTTTATTTTTTCAATCAGTCTTGTCAAATAAATCTTGCTCAAATGTTTATTTAGGTTAGTGGAGTTCGTCATATCAATCAAGGAAATTTTCATTGCAATAATGCCACTGTCCACATTTTGAGGAAACTTATTAAGACAACTATTTATAATTGCACCTTCTTCACCATACCGCGGATCTCTGTTTACACGTTTGGCGGTCTCGTCCAGTTCTTCCTTTGTGAATCGTGTAAAAGGCACCTCGATACCACTCCACGTTTTGGTCGGCACACTTCGGTTACTCCTTGAATAATCCTTCGGTTCGGGAATAACTTCGCCGTCCATAGGGAGCCGAACTGTGTATGGTCTGACTTCATCATTGCGAACGAGTTTTTTATTTTGAACAAGATCATTGATCGTGGAGTTTATATAAGGCTGCGGCTTCCCAGGGAAACGGGCATCAAGGATTTGTTTTGCCGTTACCGGCATATTGACCATACGGCAGTATTGCATAATGGTTTCTGCGTTGCTCAAGTCTAAAACCTCCTACTTACATGTGGTTTTTTATAATTCATCCGCATCACTTGTCTCAACATCCTTTAAGGTTTTGCCATCAGCCGTTTTCCAAGCAGTATATCCGTTTGAACTTGCACCCGTTACAAACATCGGAATCTTATAGGCAACCCCTGTCGAATTGGCAAGTGTACACTTTATGCGTCCATTAGGGGTACTGTCCATAAGAAAATAATTCATATTTTTACCGGCCATAATTTCGTTACCTCCATCAGTCATTGGTGGTTTGCCATATCACTTCACATTCAAATATATCAATTTAGTTCAAGCAAGGCACTCTACAAAACGACAATGTAGGGTGCCTTACTTCATTTTGCTTTAACCTCAAAGATTGATCCCTCTCTGCGGTATCCAAGTTTTTCGTAATACGTATCGACATCACTCATAACATAGACGGGCTGTTCCGGAAAGTCTTGGCATACCCGTTCCATTAGGCTTTTTCCAATTTGCCTTCCCCGATGTGTTTTTCTTACGAGCAAATCATATACGTAAACACCAAAACCATCATCTTCCCGACAGCGTGTATAACCACACACGAGAGTTTCATCACAAGCTATATAAGTTATGCTCGATTCAAGTGCTTTAATGTACTTATCACGACCGGCTTCCCCATGGTAATCACTCCACTCATCTCCCTCATCGACAAGAAGGTCAAAAAGCAAAGTTTCATCCGCTTTACTGTATTGCCTAATTTCCATTCATTTCACCGCCTATTTTGTGCTTTTCCTAAAATCAGCAAGCATGAAAACTGCCTCAAACATTTCATCTGAACGAAGGTCAAAAACAAGAGGAAAGTAATTCAGTTTTCCCATTTTTCTTGAATCCGATATCATTAGTTTAACCTCATTATCAAGCGGAAGACTCAATACATCTGCACGGGATTTTTCAGGGATATAGATGGTCACCTTGAAAAATCCGTCCCAAATTGACAGCCAAAAAACGGTTATTTTATTCTGACCGCCACGGACGCCTGTCCACTTGAATAGTCCCTTTGCCAGCCACGCCTTGCCGTCGTTATAATAACGCCAATCTAAATGAATATCGTGACTTGCAATCTCGTTAATAAACTTTATATAGGCGTTGTTCGATTCCCCAAGCGCCTTTGCAATAACGTCACTTGTCGGCTCTATATCAGGGTTTCTAAGTAATTGTTCCTTGGTTGATCTTATAACCTCAGTTTCCGGTTTGTTATTATCCATTTCCCACCTATATTTTTTGTTGCTGAGGAGCGTATCGACGTTACAGTTTAGGCATAATCCGTTGTGACAGCAAACAGTCCCTCCGCAATCTTTGCAGCGCCATTTGTCACCTTCATTCTTCAGGAATTCTTCCATGCCCAACTCCTTGATATAGTTGAGGTTTTCTATCATGCTCATATGGTATTTTGTACGGTATCGCTTATCCAATGCCTTCAATCTCTTACAAGGGAAGCTTTTGCATTAAAAACAAAATCGGATGCTACCTTTTGCAAGCAATTCGCAGGCATCTCTCATATGCACGCAGTTTTCTCTCCTAGGGATGCAGCCTGGGCAATATTTTTTATGAAACCCTCGTTTGTTATAATCATTTTCTTTAAATTGATAAGCTATGCATAAAGCGCAGTTCATTCCGCAAGGGGCAATCAATTCTTCATCCATAAATACACCTCTTTACTTAACAAACATCCAACCTGCTCTCTCAACCCCACCAAATTCGAAAAACATCTAAATCGCTCTCTCGCGCTCGAAAATGCCAGCTTTGACTTATTTCCACGAACAAATATTTTCACAATTTCAGGATATCGGGTTTTTGTTCTCAAACCTCGAAAAGCCCTTGTTTACTGGACTTTTTATACACTTACTCTTTTGCCCTTGACATCAATACGACCGTTCTCCACGTGGAGTTTTTAGGCTATTTCCCAATAGCGATATTTGTCCTCGGATTCAATGAGCTTTCTTTATTCATCATTCATCACCACAAAAAAGGTATTAAGCGAATTTTTACATTTTGGCAATATTCCTTGTATCCTTCTAATTCATTTTGTAAGGTTTTATCTTCATAAAATGTTCTCAAAAATATAAGTAAGATCATGATGCTGACCGGAATAAGACTACAAATTGAACCAAACGCAAAAGGTATAGGCAATGAACCTAAGAGCATGCCAAAATATCCCGGATGTCGTACAATACGATAAGGACCGGTACTAATTACTTTATGATCTTTATCTTTTTGAATACGGACAGTTCCCTCAAAAAAAGGATTATGCAGCATTGGCCAAAGAGAAAATAATAATGATAGTAAATAAAACCCTATTCCAAAATACGTAAAATAAAATGGTAAAGAAGATATTTCAAATCTTGAATCTAAGCCTGCGACTAAAGGAGTTACAATAATAGCAAAAAGAAAGTATGTCAAAATAACAATTTTATCCCATGTCTTTGTACCTTCTTGCATTTTCCCTCTCTGATTTAACAATTCAGGAGTTTTCTTGATTAATATAATACTGCTTACTAATGAACCAATAATATAGAACCCCATATACATCCAAGCTCGAATTATTTCGATTGTACCAGATGCGATAAAATAAATAATTCCAGTTATAATGATCCAGCGGAAGGGTGATGTAATCGCATTGATTCCGGTTTTTGTTAATTTAGTTTTTTCAGCCATAGTGCCCTCCATTAGTTTTGCGGAATGAAATTCTAAATAACTTGGGCATTCCCGCAATAGATTAGACTAAACGTCTAAATATAGGGGATAGCCGAATCAAGTTTGTCTCTTCGGTACCGTTAAGATTTTTACGCAAATTCAAATTTTGCCGTTAGGTTAACATCGGGACTTGTAAATGGCTGCTCGATTTTTTACAGAGAACTCATCTGACCAATGCAAGCCCATTCTTCGCCTTCAATTGCCCGACATGGTCAGCGTAATACACCGCCAGTCGATAGCAGTACAAAGCGCATTTATCTATGGGCATACCTTGCGCGATGCAGTTTCTGTCACGTTCAAAATTGGCCTTTTCGATATGTTTCCACGAAGTAAAAAATCATGATTTTTTCATGCTCCGATCTTAAACACAAAATCACATAAATGGCTCATATACTGGGCTTTTAGAACCCCTACTCTTTGATTTTGTTATCAATACGACCGTCTCCACATGCCCCGTCCTCGGAAACATATCCACCGGCGCGGCCTTTTTCACCGTATACCCAAGACCGCTTAAAATCGCGCAATCCCGCGCGAGGGTCGCCGGGTTGCAGGAAACATACACAATTCGTTCGGGGGCCATGCCGGCGATGGTATGAAGCAGCGCCGGGGAGCAGCCCTTGCGCGGCGGGTCCAGCAAAATGACATCCGGCTTCGTGCCCTCGTTCGCTAAGATTTTGGCCGCTTCGGCGGCGTCGGCGCAAAGGAAGCGCGCGTTTCCAATGCCGTTGATTTGCGCGTTTGTTTTCGCGTCCTCCACCGCCTGTGCCACGATTTCGACGCCGATGATCTCTTTGGCACCGGCGGCCATCGTCAGGCCGATGGTCCCCGCGCCGCAATACAAATCGAGCACCGTTTCCGTGCCCGTCAAGCCGGCGAATTCCGCCGCCTTTTGATAAAGGATTTCCGCCCCTGCGGGGTTGACCTGGTAGAACGAAAGAGGCGAAATCCGGAATTTCAGTCCGCACAGCTCGTCCGTGATAAAATCCCGGCCCCAAAGGGTGACGGTTTGTTCGCCTAAAATCACATTGGTATCGGCGCGGTTAATATTCAAAACGATGCTTTTTATCCCGGGGACCTTTTCAGCGAGTTCCCGCGTGAGTTCGCCGGAACGGGGCAAACTATCCCCGTTGACGACGGCGCACACCATGATTTCACCTGTATTTTCAGCCCGGCGAAGATAGATATGGCGCAGCAGGCCCTTTTTTGTCGTCTCGTCATAGACGGAGACACCGGTCTCTTCCACCCACCGGCCGAACACCGCGAGGACGGTATCGAATTCTTCGGGCTGAAGCAGGCACAAGCGGCAGTCGATAACCCGGTGGCTGCGAGGCGCGTAAAAGCCGATTTTAATCCGGCCGTCTTTCTTTTCGACGGGGAACTGGGCCTTGTTGCGGTAACGCTGCGGCTGGGGCGCGGCGCGAATCGGCTCGGGCTCCACATCGATATGGCCGATTCGCTTCAGGGCGTCTTTTACCCCGTTTTGTTTGATCCTCAATTCTGCTTTGTAAGTGATGTGCCGGAAGGCACAGCCGCCGCAGGCCGGAAACACGGCGCAGGCTGGGTCTTCGCGGTCGGGCGACGGTTTATGCAGGGTGTCGAGCCGCGCGAACGCGCAGTTGCTTTTCACCTTGACGATGTGGGCGGTAATCTCGTCGCCGGCGGCGGCGCCCGGCACAAAGACAGCCATGCCTTCATAATGGCCGATGCCGCTGCCTTCCGCCGTGACTGCAGTGATATTCAGAGCGATTTTATCGTTTTTGCGAAGTCCCAACGGGTTCCTCCATCTGTCTTTTTTCAAATTATACCATGCTTTCCCGGTCGAGGCAATTCGATTTTAAGTGCCAGACGACCCGAAAAACCGCTGTTTGTCGGTATTTACCGTTATTTTTATAAAAAAACTCTTGCACTATCCGGCTTTGTGTGGTAAGATTTTTCGGTAAGAAGATGCAGATGGGAGAGTGGGGTGACCCGCTCTTTACTTTGTCTTAATCGGAATAATCATTTTCAGAACAAAGGGGTTGACTTTTTGCCCGGTAAAGGCAAAGGCGGCTCAACGGTTGAGGCCGTTTGGGAAATTGCCGCGCCGATAGCCGAAAGCCTCGGTTTAAGGCTTTGGGATGTCCGTTTTCTGAAAGAAGGCGCGACCTGGTATTTACGCATTTTTATCGATAAGGACGGCGGGGTTTCCATCGACGACTGCGTCGACATGAGCCACGCGGTCGACAAACCACTCGACGACGCCGACCCGATCGACCAAAGCTACTGCCTGGAGGTCTGCTCGCCGGGCGTCGAACGGGAGCTCACGCGCGAAGAGCATCTGCGGGGAGCCGCCGGGCAGAAGATCAAACTGCGGCTGATAAGGCCGCTCGAAGGCCGGCGGGACTTTAAAGGCGTTCTCGAGAGTTATGCGGACGGTGTTCTGACGATCGCGGCCGAGAACGGCGGGAAGATGACCATTCAAAAAAAAGAAACGAGTTTCGTGAAACTCGATGACTTTGATAACAACCGGGAGGAATAGAGGAAAATGAACGCTGATTTTTTTGAGGCCCTGCGGCTTCTCGTCAAGGAAAAAGGAATCACCATGGAAGCGCTTTGCGAGGGTATTCAAAGGGCGATTGTCACGGCGGTCAAACGCGACTACAACAACAAGGATATCGTTTTTTGTGAAATCGACCCCGCCGCTCAGGAAATGAGGGTTTTTGTCCGCAAAAATGTTGTGTCCGAAATTTCGGACCCGGACACCGACCTTCTGCCCGAAGAAGCACAGAAATACAAGCCCACCGCCGTACCCGGCGACATTATCGAAATTCCTCTTGAAACCAAAGAGGTCAGCCGCATCGCGGCGGACAAAGGCAAGCATGTCCTTCGCCAAGGCATCCGCGAGGCCGAGAACACCAATAAGAGTGAAAAACTGCAAAGCCGCAACCAGGAGATCGTTACCGCCAAAGTGCAGCGTATCGACCCCAAAACCGGCAACGCGATCATCGAGTTTGACGGGCTGGAGGAAACACTGCAAAAGAGCGAGCAGCTGCCCAACGACAACTTCCGTGAGGGCGACCTCATCAAGGTGTATATCGTCGATGTCAAGGACACGAACAAAAAAATGCTCAAAGCCACCGTATCGCGCACCCATCCCGGTCTCGTCCGCAGGCTGTTCGAAACGGAAGTACCCGAGATTTTCGACGGAGCGGTCGAAATCAAAGCCGTTTCACGCGAAGCGGGTTCAAGGACAAAAATCGCCGTTCACAGCGGCGCGGAGGATATTGACCCGGTTGGCGCCTGCATCGGCCCCAGAGGCGCGAGGGTCGGTAAAATCGTCGATTTGCTCGGCGGCGAAAAAATGGACATCGTAAAATACAGCGACACCCCTGAGGAATTCATCGCGGCCGCGCTCGCTCCCGCCGATGTCATTGATGTTATACTTGATGAAAAAGGCGAGCGGTTCTGCAGCGTCACGGTTCCCGACGGCCAATTGTCGCTTGCCATCGGCAACAAAGGCCAGAATGTGCGCCTTGCCGCGAAACTGACGGGGTGGAAAATCGATATCAAGCCCGAAAGCGGCAAGCAGGAGCCGGTGCTGAACTTTGACCTGGTATAGTTCGAAAATTCCCGGCGAACCGTTCAAGAAATCCGTACCGAAAGCATAACATAGGACGATAACGGAGTGGAAGTTATGCCGCAGCGCAAAGTACCCTTAAGAAAATGCCTCGGATGCAACGAAATGAAGCCGAAAAAAGAACTTGTCCGGGTCGTCAAGAACGCCGAGGGCGAGGTGTCGCTCGACCTGACCGGGCGCAAGAACGGCAGGGGCGCTTATGTTTGCCGCGATTCGCAATGCTTCGCGAAAGCCCGCAAAAGCAAACGGTTTGAAAAAACATTTTCGTGCGGTATACCCGACGATGTGTACGACGGGATGGAGAAGGAGCTGAACGGGGACGGATAAGCGCAGCAGCAGGCGTTCCGGGTGTTTGAGAGGATACTTTAACATGGGGAGGAAAATCATTTATGATTAATAAATACAGGGTCCACGAGGTGGCCAAGGATTTCGATGTCAAGAGCACTGTCATCATTGACTTGCTCGCAAAATATTTTGAGAGTAAAAAAAAGCATATGACGGCTCTTGAGGAAGATGAGCTGGATATCATCTTTGACACCTTTACACTCGAAAGGCAGGTTGAAAGCTTCGACGCGTACTTCGCCACCGCGGATCTGCCCAGGCCCGAACGAAAATCGCCTCCCAAAAAAGAACCCGAGCCGCCCGCCGCGCAAAAAGGCCCCGAGCCCCAAAAGAAACCGGGAACGCCGCCCCAGCCGGGCAAGCCGACCGCCGCCGGCAAGAAAGACGAAAAGCCGGGGATTGCCGCGAAGCCATCGTTCCCGCAGAGACAGGGGCCCAAAAAGCCGTTCACGGCACAGCCGAAAAATAAAGAGAACAAACCCACACAGGCCAGAACCAAGGGTGAGGCCAAAACCATCGACACAAGGTCCGGCCATGTTAACCTTGACAAATACAACGAGCGCTACGAAAACATCGCGCCGGCTAACCGGTCCCAGCAAAGCGACAGCACGGTCAACAAACAAAAACTCAAACAAAAATCACAGCAGTACCGCAAGCAGGGTATGCGCTCCTCCCGCCGGGAAACGGAAGCTGAAAAGCTCAAGAGAATTGCCGCCGAACGCGCGAAAAAGCCGCAGCTGGTCATCACCGTTCCCGAGCAAATTACCGTCGGCGAACTCGCGTTGATGATGAAGCGCACGGCGGCGGAAGTTGTGAAAAAGTTATTTTCACTCGGCACTATGGTTACGGTCAACGAGGTCATCGATTATGAAACCGCCGAAATCGTAGCAAGCGAGCTCAATGTTAAGGCTGTTAAGGAAGTCGTCATCACCATTGAGGACAGAATCATTGACGACAGCGCCGATGAGGACGCGGCCTTGCTGCCGAGAGACCCGGTCGTCGTGGTCATGGGCCATGTCGACCACGGCAAAACCTCTCTGCTCGACACGATACGCCACACCTCCGTTACCGAAACGGAAGCGGGCGGCATTACCCAGCATATCGGCGCTTACAGAGTCAACATCAACGGCCGCGACATCACTTTCCTTGACACACCGGGCCACGCCGCGTTCACTTCGATGCGCGCCAGGGGCGCGAAGGCGACGGATATCGCCATACTCGTCGTGGCCGCCGACGACGGCATCATGCCGCAGACGGTCGAGGCCATCAACCACGCGAAGGCCGCCGAAGTGCAAATTGTCGTCGCCATCAACAAAATGGATAAACCCGATGCTTCACCGGAAAAAATTATGCAGCAGCTGACCGAGTACGAACTCGTTCCCGAGGAATGGGGCGGCGACACGATCGTCGTGCCGGTTTCCGCCGTAACCGGGATGAATATAGACAAACTGCTCGAATCCGTCCTGCTTGTCGCGGATATGAAAGAATTGCGCGCCAACCCCAACAGGGCCGCCAAGGGTATTGTCATCGAAGCGCGCCTGGATAAAGGGCGCGGGCCTATCGCGACGCTGCTTGTCCAAAACGGCACGCTCAAAACAGGCGACGCCGTTGTCGCGGGCTCGGCGGTCGGCCGCGTGCGCGTCATGAACGACGACAAGGGCGCCAAGGTGGAAACGGCCGGGCCTTCCGTACCCGTTGAGATTACGGGTCTCGACGAAGCGCCGCAGGCGGGGGACATCTTCAACACGGTCTCGGACGAACGCCTCGCGCGTGAACTTGTCGAGCAGCGCAAACAGGAAGCGAAAGACGAACAGTTCAAATCCGTTGAAAAAGTGACACTCGAGAATCTTTTCTCCTCCTTGAAGGCAGGAGAACTCAAAGATTTGAATATAATAATAAAAGCGGACGTTCAGGGTTCCGCCGAGGCGGTCAAGCAAAGCCTCGAGAAGCTTTCGAACGAAGAGGTCAGGGTCAAAATTCTTCATGTCGGCGTCGGTTCCATCAAAGAGTCCGATGTGATGCTCGCCAGCGCGTCAAACGCGATTGTCATCGGCTTCAATGTTCGCCCCGACCCCATCGCGGAGCAAAACGCCGAAAAAGACGGCGTGGAGCTGCGCATGTACCGCATCATTTATGACTGCATCGAGGAAATTGAGGCGGCTATCAAGGGTATGCTCAAGCCAAAACTGCGCGAAGTCATGCTCGGCCGCATCGAGGTGCGCCAGGTCGTTAAAATATCCTCCATCGGCAATGTCGCCGGCTGCCATGTGTTAAGCGGCAAGGTTACACGCAACGCCAAAATCCGCGTCGTGCGCGACGGCATTGTAGTAACGGAGGATGAAATCGACTCTCTGCGGCGATTTAAGGACGATGTCAAAGAGGTGCAGCAGGGGTTTGACTGCGGCATCGGCCTGAAGAAATTCAACGATATTAAGGAAGGCGACATTTTCGAAGCCTACACCATTGAGGAATACAGGGAATAAAGGAGAAAGTGAATTTTATCCTTTTGGTATGTTCTCTGAAAGGGCAGGAATCTTACTATGGCCGGATACCGCAAGGACAGAATCGCGGAGGATATTAAGCGTGAGATAACGGCTCTGACACGCGAGCTCAAAGACCCCCGGCTCAAAGGCATGTTGACGGTGGTCCGCGTGGAAGTCAGTTCGGACGCTTCATCGGCGAAGGTCTATGTCAGCGCGATGGAGGGATTTGAAACCGCCCAAACGGCGGTGAAAGGCCTCGAGAGCGCCTCGGGGCTTCTCAAGCGCGAGTTAGCCAACCGCCTCCATTTGAGAAAAGCGCCCGCTTTGACCTTTATCGCCGACAACTCCATCGAACACGGCATGAGAATTGTCAAAATGCTCAACGACTTGAAGGTTGACAGACATGATGATTGATGTTCCCCAAGCCGTTCAACTTTTGCTTGAAAACGACCATATTTTAATTCTGGCTCACGACCACCCCGACGGGGACACGCTGGGCTCCGGCTTCGCCTTGATGAGGGCGTTAAGAGCGCTTGGAAAAAACGCGGCGGTGAAATGCTCCGATACGATACCGGCCACCTATGCCTTTATGTGGGAAGGCTTAAGCGAACAGGATTTCGAGCCCGGGTTTATCGTCGCCGTCGATATCGCCGACACGCGCCTTCTGGGCAGCGAGTTTGAAAAGCTTTACGCCGACAGAATCGACTTGTGCATTGACCACCACGGGTCAAACACCCGGTACGCCAAGAACATACTGCTTGACAACCAAGCCGCCGCCGCGTCGGAAATCATCTATGATTTGATCGCGGAAACGGGCGTAGCGTTGGACGCCGTGACGGCCGACTGCCTTTACACCGGCATTTCCACGGACACCGGCTGTTTCCGCTACTCAAATACGACGGCGCGCTCGCACTTTCTGGCGGCGAAACTCATTGAGGCCGGGGCCTCGACAAATGAAATCAACCGTGTGTTTTTTGAGACAAAAACGAAAACCTACGCCGCCCTTGAGAGGCTGGCTCTGGAAAACCTTGAGATGTTTTTCGGCGAGCGCTGCGCGGTCATCACGATTACCCAGGAAATGTACCGCATCAGCGGCTCGAACGACAGCGAGGTCGACCGCATCTCCGCGCTGCCGCGGCAGATTGAGGGGGTTTTGGTCGGCGCGGCTATGAGGGAAATGAAGGACGGCAGCTTTAAAGTGTCCGTCCGCACACTTGCCGGTGTCAACGCGGCGGAGCTCTGCGGAAAAATGGGCGGCGGCGGGCACTCCATGGCCGCCGGTTGCCACCTGCCCGGCCCGCGGGATCGCGCGCTCAAGGAGTTTTTGGGGCATGTGGCCGACGCGCTTAAGTGACCACCCTGCTTAAGCTATCCCTACCTCTCAGTCACTCGCAGGTGACTGTGTCACTCTCGTGACAGCTCTCCTACATAGGAGAGCCAAGAATGTTTGTTGCGGTCCCATAGAACGCTCCGCGTTCTTTTCCCTTATAACAAGGGAGGCTTTAAAAGACCGCCCGTAAACTGTCATATCATGGAACGCTTATTGCGTTCCGTATTTTTATCGGGAGGTTTTATGACCGGCATCATCGTTTTGGACAAACCGGCGTCGATGACATCGTATGCCGCCGTCGCGCGGCTCCGCCGCATAATCGGCGAAAAAAAAGCCGGCCACACCGGGACGCTCGACCCGATGGCGACGGGCGTTCTGCCGGTGATGCTCGGCGGGGCGACGCGTTTCACGGAGCTTTTACCGTGCCGGGGCAAAGGCTACCGGGCCGGGATAAAACTCGGTTTAACGACGGACACGCTCGATATCACCGGGAAAGTTCTTACGGAGAAGCCGGTTTCGAGCTCCGCGGACGATTTTGAGCTTACCCTCAAACGCTTTGAGGGCAAATCGCTTCAGGTACCCCCGATGTATTCCGCGCTGAACAAAGACGGCGTACGGCTGTATGAACTCGCCCGGAAAGGCGTCGAAGTCGAAAGGGTGCCGCGTGAAATCGAGATTTTTTCCGCAAGCCTTTTGTCGGCGGACGAGGCGAAGGGCGAATACGAAATTGATGTGCAATGCTCCGAGGGCACTTACATCCGCTCCCTCGCGGCCGACATCGGCGAACGCCTCGGCTGCGGGGCGGTTTTGAGTTCGCTGCGCCGCACGCTGGCCAACGGGTTCTCGCTTGACGACGCCGTTTCGCTTGACCGCCTCGAAGCCGCCGCGCAAAACGGGGAACTGCCGAAATATAGTAAAGCCGTGGAAGACGCCATGAGCCCCTACCCGTCTGTCGCGGTTACGCCCGCGCAGTCCGTCCGCTTCCGCAACGGCGGCGCTCTGAATCTGGACCGGCTTGAATGCGGCGGGGCTCCCGGGTATTACCGGGTAACCGGCGAGGGCGTGTTCCTCGGGATTGGGGAAATCGCCGAAGGGGGCGCGGAGATGACGGTGAAAAGGGTTTACCGGCCGGTGTGAGAGGGTGCCGACACAATCCCCGCGTCAGGTTCGGCAAGGCGGGTTATTATACCCGAAATCATAGTAATATAAAGAATATAAATTTATTGCCCCGCGGCTAAACAACGAATGCTCAGCCGCGGGGCTTGTGTTTACATTTCGATTATTTCTTCTTCCTCAACTTTGGAAGAATGAATACCAGTGCGACGACAAGAACCGCCGCGCCCGCGATGTAAGGCACATAGTCGGTCGACTTATCGCTGCCGGTAGCGGAAACGGAAGCGGCTAGGGCTGTTTCGTCCGCGGCGAGGATTTGGAAAATGATCGCGAAGACGCTAAGCCCCATGAGTATGGCCATTAACAGCGCAACGATGCGGATAATGGTTTTTCTTCTGTTCATATTTATTCCTCAATTCCCAAAATCTGTTTCATCTGTGCGCCGATGCGGGCGGCCAGTTCTTCCGCCGCGCTCCGGACCGAAGCGACTGCGGTGACATACACCTTGATTTTCGGTTCGGTGCCTGAAGGCCTGACGATGGCGCTGTTGCCGCCGGGCAGACGGTAATCGAGAACATTGGATTTCGGCAGGTTGATGGGCGCCGTTGAGCCCGAAGCGATGTCAAGAGCTTCGCTCTTTTGATAATCGAGGATGGATTCCACCGGCATACCGGCGACGGAAGACGGCGGGTTTTGCCGTAAGCCGTCCATCAGTTCCTTCATTTTCGCCATACCGCTCGCGCCTTCAAAGCCGAAGTTGAGCACCGTGTTGAGGTAAATGCCGTGCCGTTGATAGATTTCGTCCAGGATCTGCGCGAGCGTCTTATTCTTGGTTTTATAGAAAGCGGCCATCTCGCAGATGAGCATCGAGGCGACGACCGCGTCCTTGTCACGCGCGTGCGTGCCGGCAAGGTAACCGTAGCTTTCCTCCAGGCCAAACACAAAGCGGTTTTCTTCCCCGCGCTTTTCAAGGCCGGTGATGAACTCGCCGATGTATTTGAAACCGGTCAGAAGGCTGACGACCTCGCAGCCGTAAGACTGCGCGACGGCGTTGACGAGGTTCGTGGTGACAAAGGATTTAACGATGACGGGCTTTTCGGGCAGGGTGCCGTTCGCGGCGCGGCTTGACAGCAGGTAGTCGGCCAGCAGCGCGCCGACCTCGTTGCCGCTGAGAAGCTTGTATCCCCCGTTTTCTCTGACGGCGATGCCCACCCGGTCGCAGTCGGGGTCGGTCGCGAGAAGCAGGTCGGCAGCATTGCTTTCGGCCATTTTCAGCGCCAATTCAAAAGCCTGGCGGATTTCGGGATTGGGCTTCGGGCAGGTTGGGAAGTTGCCGTCGGGCATCTCCTGCTCGGGGACTACCCCGACGCCTTCCAGGCCTATCCGCCGCAGCATTTCGCGCACCGGCTTGTTGCCCGTGCCGTTGAGCGGGGTATAAACGACTGTCAGGCCGCTGCCGGCGCAAACGCCCGGGTTGACGCATTGCGCGGCCACTTTCTCGTAATACTCCTCAAGAAGCGAGGGGGCGGTGTATTCGATGAGACCCCGCTTGACGCCTTCGTCGAACGCGATTTTGCGCACGCCCTCGAACACATCGGTCTTTTGGATATATTCATAGGTTTTCAGCGCGGCTTCGTCGGTCATCTGGTACCCCTCGGGGTCGTAGCACTTATAACCGTTGTACTCCGCGGGGTTGTGGCTGGCGGTTATGACGATGCCCGACCGGCAGCCGAGCCGCCGGACGGCAAAAGAAAGCACAGGCGTCGGCATAATATCGGAAAAAATATAGGTCTTGACGCCGTTGGCAGCGAGCACGCAGGCCGCTTCGCGGGCGAACAGCTCCGAATTGATACGCGAATCGCAGGCGACGGCGACCGCGGGGCATTTATAACCCGCGTTGAGAAAATCCGCCAAACCCTGCGTCGCCTGGCCGACGGTGTAAATATTCATGCGGTTTGTGCCCGCGCCCAACACGCCGCGCAGGCCCGCCGTTCCGAACTCGAGGCTGCGGTAAAAGCGGTCCGCGATTTCATCCTCTTTGCCTTCGATGGCCCGAAGCTCCGCATTGAGTTCCGGGTCGGCGGCTGTTTTTTCTAGCCAAAGACCGTATTTTGCCTGGTTGTCAGCCATGCGGGCGCCTTCCTTCCGTTTTATACTATTGCTATTTTACCCATTCGCCACTTTAGTGTCAACCGATAATTGCCTTTTGCCTTCCGGAGAAGCTTTTACCTTAAGAAGGAAATTTTCGCTTGACAGCGTCCGTTTCTTTGAGTATACTCATTATTGTATCATATGGGACAGTTACAGGTGATTTATGAGCCGCAATCCGATCGATTCGGCGGTAGTGCCGCTGAAAAACACAAGTATATTCCGTTCAGCCGGCGCCGAAGAGCTGAAGAAGCAATTGCGGGCCGGAGGGCAAATCGCCGTATTTAAACGTGGTGAAAAGATATCGTTCAGGGAAAACCGCCCCGCGATCGGTCTGCTGTTGTCGGGCAAGGCGACGGTTGAAAAAGGCCGCGCGGTTATCAGTACGCTCGAAGCCGGGGCGGTATTCGGCGCCGTCGGGTTGTTTTGCCCGAGGGAACACCCAGCGACCGAAATAACGGCAGCCACCGAATGCCGCGTTGTGTTTTTAAGCAAGGAGCTTGTCGTTGGCATGATGGCGGAAAACAGCGCGATTGCGGAAAACTATATTGAATACCTTTCGGAGCGCATTTATTTTTTGACGGACAAAATCGAAGGGTACACGGCAGGCAGCGCCGGGAGCAAACTCGCGAATTACTTGTTGAGCAATAAAACGCCGGAAAACGGCGTTGTGACGGCCGATTTGGGGAACCTGAGCCAACTCGCGCGGGAACTGGATATCGGCCGGGCGTCGCTTTACAGAGAGTTGGAATTTTTTATAGCGCAGGGAGCTTTAGAGCGCAACGAAAAAAAAGTACGGATTACGGACGAAAGCTTTTTGGCGCGCTCGGCCAATAGATTGCAAGGGGATATCTAAATGAAAACAATCAAAAAGACGGCAGCCTTTCTGTTAGCGGCGTTTCTGCTCGCGGGCGTGGCGGGCTGCGCCGGCCAAACAAGCACGGGTCAATCGACGACGGCAGCGGCCTCAAAACCCGCGCCGGTCACCGTTCGCGTTGCGGCTTTAAATGGGCCCACCGGGCTCGGCTTGGCCAAGCTTATGGACAACTCCGCCAAAAGCCTGACACAAGGGCAATACGCCGTATCTCTTGAGGCTTCGCCGACGTTTATCGTGCCGCTGATCACAACCGGCGACGCCGACATCGCCGCCGTGCCGCTCAACACCGCCGCGGTTCTTTATAACAGAACCGGCGGAGCGGTTAAAATGCTGGCGATCAACACCCTCGGCGTGTTGTATCTGCTCGAGCAGGGTGACACGATAAAGACCATCGCGGATTTAAAAGGCAAGACCGTTTACTCATCCGGCCAGGGAGCGTCACCGGAGTATATTTTGAATTATCTGCTCAAGGAAAACGGCTTGGACCCCGAAAAAGATGTGACCGTGGAATACAAGGAGGATCACAGCAAACTCGCTGCGGACGCCGCGTCGGGCGAGGCGGCGGTCTGTCTGCTGCCGGAGCCGTTCGTGACCACCGCTATGAGCAAAAACACGAAGTTGAGAATCGCCCTGGACATGACCGAGGAATGGGAAAAGGCGGACAAAGCAAAGGGAAGCGAAAGCACGCTCGCCATGGGCTGCCTGGTTGTGCGTGCCGAATTCGCCGAAAAGAACGCGGCGGCGGTTCATACCTTTCTGTCAGAATACGAAGCCTCGGTGAAGTTCATTAACGCCAACCTGCCGCAGGCCGGTATTCTCGCCGCGAAGTTCGGCATCGTGCCCGACGCCGCGCTCGCGCAAAAGGCCATCCCCAACTGCAACATTACCTTCATCGCGGGCAGCGATATGAAAAGAATAGCCGCGCAGAACTTTGCTGTTCTGTTTGAAGCCAACCCGTCTTCTGTCGGAGGAGCTTTGCCGAAAGATGATTTCTACTACGGCGCGTAAAACCCGCCTGCCGCGCGTGTGGGGAAAACTCGCGTCGGCGGCGCTTTGGGTCGGCCTTTGGGAAGCGGCGTTTCTGCTTGTCAAGCAGGAACTGCTGCTGCCTTCCCCCGCCAAAACCGCGGTCCGGCTGTTCGAGCTGGCGCAAACCGCGGAGTTTTGGTCTTCAGCCTTTTTAACCCTGATGCGCATTACGGAAGGTTTTCTCATCGGCGTCGCTGCCGGGGTTTTGTTGGGCGTTTTGACGGCCGAGAGCAGGGCGCTTTATGAATTTTTTCACCCGGCCATCGTTGTGATTAAGTCGACACCGGTCGCCTCGTTCATTATTTTGGCCCTTGTGTGGGTGAAAAAAAACAATGTGCCGGTTTTTATTTCGTTTCTGATGGTTCTGCCCGTCATCTGGGCAAATGTCAGCGAAGGAATCAAGCAGACCGACAAGGGATTGCTCGAAATGGCTAAAGTTTTTCGGTTCTCAAGACGGAAACTGCTGACAAAAGTGTATGTCCCCGGCGTTCTCCCCTATTTTTTCGCGGGATGCACCACGGGGCTGGGGCTCGCCTGGAAGGCCGGCGTGGCCGCGGAAATTCTCAGTTTGCCGCGCCGTTCCATCGGGACCGAATTGTATTATTCCAAAATCTATTTGGAAACGGCGGACCTGTTCGCCTGGAGCGCCGCCGTCGTCATTATGAGCATCGCGCTCGAGAAGCTGCTGGTGTTCGCGTTGAATAAATTGAAGTAGGGGCCGCGTATGCCTGTCATCATCGAAAACCTGATAAAAAGTTACGGGGACAAACAGGTCCTCAACGGCCTTTCGCTGATTCTGCCCGAACAAGGCATTTTTGCCCTTCTCGGTCCGTCCGGCCGCGGCAAGACGACTCTTCTGCGCCTGCTGGCCGGGCTTGAAACGCCGGACGGGGGCAAGATTCAAGGCTTGGAAAACAAGAAAATATCGATGGTGTTTCAGAGTGACAGGCTGCTGCCGGGCCTGACGGCGCTTGATAATGTCACGGCGGTGAGTTCGCCGGCAGCCGCGAAACTTTGGCTTGGCCGAATGGAATTGGCCGGCGCCGAAAACAAAAAACCCGCCGAACTCAGCGGCGGGATGAAGCGGCGGGTCGCGCTCGCCCGGGCTCTCGCTTTCGGCGGGGATGTGCTGTTGCTTGACGAACCGTTGAAAGGCCTTGACGGGGAGTTAAAAACGCGGATCCACCCCTATATCAGACAGTTTGCCGAAAAGGCTTTGGTTGTTTGGGTCACGCATGACGACGCGGAGGCGGCCTTAGCCGATGAAATATACGAGCTGATCGGATAAAAACGGGCTGCCGCCGGCAGCCCGTTAACCTTTATTCTGATATTTTTTCTTTCTTTTTGCCAAGCTTTCCGTTTCGTTTGAACGCGGTGATAAACATCCCGGCCAGCGCGCCGACGGAACCGATGATCAAATCGGTCATCGTGTCGATGAGGCCGATCTCGCTCGTCGGTGTGGAGCGCTGGAGATTGAGGCCGTAGAGCCTGTCCATCGTAAACTCATAGAACTCCCAGCCGACGAGAATGGCTATGGATATGGACAGAGCGAAAAGAGAGGCGACCGCGGGGCTTAAACGGCCTTTGTTACCCTGAATAATTACCGCGAAGTCGTAGCCGAAGCAAGCGCCGATGTACCCGGCGAAGAAATGAAACGGAACATCGGAATGCGTAAAGCTTGTGTAAAGGTTCAAGGATGTGCCGACGACACAGCCCAAACAAATAAAAATGTTCAGCTGCGTCTGGAAATAATACGGAACCTTTGTGATGAATGATCGGCCACCGAAAAGCTGCCACATATCCCAGAGATGCGTGAAAGCGATGGCGAACAGCGCCTGCAGAAACTGGGTGGTGTAACCGAAAAACAGGCTTTGCACGCCCCAAATTAACAGCGCGCCCCGGCAGATCCACCAGATGACCATGTCCTTCTTCGGTATCGGTTTGATAGCGTTCAGCTTTTTCATAAACAGGCCTTTCGTGCGTCGACAATTTCAGATATTACTATAACCGCTGTGTCATCATAAAGTCAAGTGCCGAAACGGTTCAAACGCGATACACAAGCTTCAGTCGCTGTTCCGCGATATTATCGTGAATCAGCAACAACCGGATTTTTTTCGTTGCATTTCAACCGGTTATCGATTATAATTTGTTTTATCCGGGTTGTTAACGCAACCGATATTGAACGAAATGTGAGGAATCCAGATGAGAAAAAAGCCGATTCGACTTTTGGCTATGCTGCTGGCGCTGTCTTTCGTCTTCACACTCGCCGCCTGCGGTGATGAAAAAGAAGAGTTGACGACGACACCGGCAAACGGCGAAACGACAACAGCCGCCGAAGTAATCGACGCCGACACGAGCACAACCGACGCGGGCACAACCGACCCGAACGAGAGTACGGAGCCTTCCGAGACAGAAACCGGCACAGAATCCACGACCGGAGATGATACGACGACGGGCACCAACACAGTCACAACGAAGCCAAGCAAGCCGACGACCGTTGCCGAGATCGTCGCGTACTACAACGCTGCGGCGAACAAAGTCAGAAGCGGCGAAGCAACCTATAGCTTGAAGACAACGAATATTATCGGCAAGATTACAAGTCCCAACTCCGGTATTGAAGGCCTTGCCAACCGCATAGTCCCTATGTTCGACCAAAAACCGGCCGTCAGCGAAAATCCCGCCGGCGAATTTCCGGTGAAAGGCCAGAGTTATGGCAGCAAGCTGCAGCCGGTTGCTATCAAGCAAGCCGATTGTATAGATATAGACAAGGGCTCGGTTTATGAAATAACGCTAAAATTTAAAGACGAGCAGCTCAGTGACCTGCCGGCGGACCCGAGCAAAACGAACCACGGCAAAGCCCTCAATGTTCTGAAAGCCGACCAAGTTTACGAACAAACCAATAAGTTTGAGTTTTTAGTGGCCATAGAGTCGTTCGTTCCGAAGTATTCGGGTTCCTATATAAAATGTACCGTTGATAAAGCAACCGGCAATATGAAAACCGCTACATTTTATCACAATACAATAGCGACAGTAACCGCGAAGCCTTTAGTCGGTAAAAGAATTGTCGCCACTGTACCGTTCGGTATCAAACAAGAGTTCGTGATGAAATGATTGTCTGCAAACTGTCATAAATAACCGGGCTGCGGTGACCCCGCAGCCCGTTGTTTGAGGAAAACGCGTGAAAAGAAAAACCACGGCGGCAATGTTCTCCATCCTGATTGTCTTTACCCTCGCCTCCTGCGGAAAAAAAGCCGGTCAAACCGCAACCGAACCGGGTTCGCCCGAAACTTCCGCGGTTACGCAGGCGGTTAGCGCGACAAAGCCCGCGACCGAGCCCGAAACCGTCGCCGAAACATCGGCCGAGGCCGCCGCGAACGATACCTCCGCGGACCGGCAAACGACAGCCGCGGCGGAAAACGGCGCGCCGCGCGGCGTCGCGGAAATCGTCGATTATTTCAACGAGGCCGTCAACCGGACGAAAGAGAAAAAGCCCGGCTACACATTGACCGTAACCAACCGCGCTGACAAAGACAAGATTAATATCGCGGACAACAAGGCGCTCAACGCCGTTTTGCCGGGAATCGTCGCTTCCGCCATCAATGCGGAATCGAACAACAAAACCGTCACCGTCAACCCGCGCGTTTCCCACGCCGCTTTCCCGCCGAAGGGTTCGAACCCCGCGGCTCTCACAGCCAACGCGGTGAAAAGCGCGTTTATATACAATAGAGGCAGCGGTTATGAAATTGTCCTTCAAATGAAGGACGAGCGCCTCGACAGCCTGCCGGCCGACCCGCATCAAACCAAACACGGCAAAGCATTTAACATGATCAGCCTCGGCGAATTCAAAGCCTTTACAGGCAAGATTCCCGGCGTCGAGATTCTTTCATTTCAACCGCTTTACAACGCCAGCGAGATTCGTTGCGAAATTGACAAGGCGGCAGTCATCCTGAAAAAAGCTACCTACATTCTCAACACATTCGCGTCGGCTGAAATCTCCGTGCTGCGCAGCGGGAAGCTGCGTTTTTCGGCGGAAATGGAATACTCTGTTCAAGAGGAATACATAATAGGTTAGAAAACGGAGGATTGTTATGAGTAAACCTGTTTTAATCGAAACATCGGCGCGCCATCTGCACGTCAGCCGCGAGGCGATGGATATCCTGTTCGGTGAAGGGTCCGAGCTGACGCCCAAAAAGGACCTCTCTCAGCCGGGCCAGTTCGCCTGCGAGGAAAGGGTTCAGGTCGTTGGCCCAAAGGGCAGTTTCCCCGGCGTCACCATTTTAGGGCCGTTTCGCCCGAACACTCAGGTGGAAATTTCCGCGACAGACGCCCGCGCCATTGGCGTGGCCGCCCCTGTCCGCGAAAGCGGGGATATCGCGGGCAGCGGCGCGTGCAAACTCGTCGGGCCCAAAGGCGAAGTCGAACTGACGGAAGGCGTTATTGTCGCGAAGCGCCATATTCACGCAACGCCCGCGGACGCCGAAAAATTCGGCCTGAAAGACAAGCAGATTGTCAGCGTCAAAGCCGATTCGGCTGAACGGTCGCTGGTATTCGGGGATGTGGTCGTGCGCGTCAGCGAAAAGTTCAGCCTCGCGATGCACATCGACACGGACGAGGCGAACGCCGCCGGCCTCGGGCCGTTTTCAAACGGAGAAATAATTTGCTGAAAGGATAAATTTCGCCATCATTCGCCTCCCGCCATTCGTATAATTGACGGGAGGTGATTTTTTATGACCGTAAAATCGGCGGCAGCTTGCGCGGGGACCGGCCTGGCCTGCCTCGCGGGCGTTTCCGCCGCGATATTTATCAACCGCGCCGCCAAAGAAGCGAAAAAAGCGGGCGACGACGACTGCGCGTATTTGATTATTCTCGGCAGCCGCGTGGACGGCAGCCGGCCGGGCGAAATGCTCGCGATGCGCTGCGAGAGAGCGGCGCAGTACTTGAAAGCGCACCCGCACGCGAAGGCCATCGCCACCGGCGGCCTGTTCCGCAAAAACCAGACTGTTTCCGAGGCGGCGGCAATCAAAAAATCCCTCGAGGGTTTCGGCATTGACCCGCAAAGGATTCTCATCGAAAACAAATCCCGCACTACCTATGAAAACATCCGCAACGCGGCTGAAATCATTGAGGCTGTCGAAAAACGCGGCGTGTTAAATTACATCACGGTAGGCTTGCTGTCAAGCGATTTTCATCTTTACCGGGCAAGAAAAACGGCGCAATTGCTCGGCCTGAATGTTCGTATTATAGCGGCAGACTCCCCCGTCAGCCCCATGGTGAGCTATACGAGGGAGTGTTTCGTGAATTTTCCCGCGACGGCGGCCGCGCTTTTGAACACAGGGAAATCATAAGGTTCTCAGTATCGCGTCCATATAGGATTTGTAGTGGGCGAACACAAGTCCCGGTTCCTCTTGCAAATCGGGGTTCCACCGTTTGACCCATTCGAGGCTCGCGAAACCGTCGTAGCGCAGGGCTTTGAGCAGTTTTAGGGCCTCGGCAACAGGGACATCGCCGTCGCCCATCATTTTGTATACGGTCTTGTAACCGCTCATCATCGAGTCTTTCAAGTGGACATGTTTAATCAGCCCGCCGAGGGCGGCCACGGTTTCAAGCGGGGATTCCGTCCCGAAACGGACGGTGTGGTGCACATCCCAAAGCACGCCGCAGTTTCCACAGCACGCTCTGTTTAAAAATGAGCGCATCGCCTCGGAGCTGGCAAGGTCTCCGTTGGTTTCAATCAGGGGGGTTACTCCGAGTTTTTTGCCGTATTCGCACAGGCGGCCGTACAGCCCCGCGGCCAGTTTGAAATCGCCCGCGGTGATATCCGGCTGGCCGGTGCCCATGACGCGGACATACGCTACGCCGAGTTTGGACGCGAGTTCTATATAGGCGCAGGCTTCAATAAAAGAATCCTGCGCTTTATCTTTTTCCGCGAGGACGGCGCCGGAGGCCAACACGGGAATCGCCAGCCCCAATGAACGCAGCTGCGCCTTTGTGGTCTCGATTTTGCCGGCCGAGAACTCCTCGATTTCCGGCGCGCAAAGTTCGGACTGCAGGCCCCTGACTTCGACGCCGTCAAAGCCCCAGTCCTTGGCCGCTGACACGACCTCGCCCCAAGTCCAGTCGGGGCAGCCGAGAGTCGAAAATGACAGTTTCATCTATCTACACTCCTTATCATAGTCGCTTTCCGGAAAATCAGGCGGTCACGATGGCTTTCTCGGCATGGAGTGAGAATTGGTCCACAGCCCGCTCGCGAAGAACGACTTTTTGTATTTTGCCGCTGGCCGTCATCGGGAATTCATCCATAAACCAAACATATTTGGGGATTTTGAAGAACGCCACGTTTTCCTTATAATAGTCCTTGACCTCTTCCTCGGTCAGTTCCATGCCCTCTTTGACAATGACGCAGGCGCAAACTTCCTCGCCGTATTTTTTGCTCGGCACGCCGATGACCTGGACATCCTTGACCTTCGGGTGGTGGTAAAGGCACTCCTCGAGTTCCTTGGGGTAAATGTTTTCCCCGCCGCGGATAATCATATCCTTCAAGCGGCCTGTCACCTTATAGTACCCTTCCTCGTCACAGACACACAGGTCGCCGAAATGCAGCCAGCCGTCCTTGTCAATCGCGAGCGCGGTGGCCTCGGGCATTTTATAATAACCCTTCATGATGTTGTAACCCCGCGCGCAGAATTCGCCGATTTGCCCGGGGGGCAGCGTTTCGCCGGTGTGAATGTCGACGATTTTGCACTCCACACCCGGGAAGGCCCGGCCGACCGTCGTGCAGCGGCGTTCGATGGACTCGTTGGCGACGGTCATCGTGACACCGGGGGACGATTCCGTCTGGCCGAAAACGATGGTGACCTCGTTCATGTGCATCTTGTTGTTGACGTCCTGCATCGTTTTGACGGGGCAGGGCGAGCCGGCCATGATGCCGGTGCGCATGAGGCTGAAATCGTACTTGTCAAAGTCGGGGTGTTCAAGCATCGCGATGAACATGGTCGGCACGCCGTTGACGGCAGTGCACTTCTCCGACACGATGGCGTCCATGACCTTTTTCGGTTGGAAATAATCGACGGGCACCATGGAGGTTCCGTGGGTTACGCAGGCTAAAATGGACAGCACCATGCCAAAGCAGTGGAAGAACGGAACGCAGATGCAAAACCGGTCTTTGTGCGTCAGCTTCATGCCGTCGCCGATGGTGAGGCCGTTGTTGAGAATGTTGTAGTGCGTGAGCATGACGCCCTTGGGGAAGCCCGTCGTCCCGGATGTATACTGAAAATTCACGACTTCGCGGCACTCGCAGGAATCACGGACTGCCTCAAACTCTTCGACGGGCACTTGTTCGGCAAGAGTGTACAGGGATTGCCAGTCAACCATGCCCGCGGGGCATTCGCCGTCGCCGGCGTAAATGACCGATTTGAGTTCGGGAAAGGCGGCGGCTTTGAGATCGCCCGGATTGCTCGAAGCGAGCTCGGGGCAAAGTTTGTTGACGATGTCGATGTAGCTCGTTCCCTTGAAGCCGTCGATGAGCACGAGGATGTTCGTGTCCGACTGGCGCAACTGGTACTCGAGCTCAAAATGCTTGTAACTGGTGTTGACGGTGACAAGGATGCCGCCCATTTTCGCGCTGCCGAAAAATGTCAGCAGCCACGCGGGCACATTGGTGGCCCAGATCGAGATTTTGTCGCCTTTTTTCAGGCCGAGGGCCATAAAGCCGCGGGCGATGACTTCGCATTCGTCGTTGAATTCCTTCCAGGTGCGCTCATACTCCCTGTCGGTGTATTTGATCATGTTGTCGTCGGGGTACTTGCGCGCCATGTCGGCGACCAGCTCGCCGAGGGTCATTTCCAAAAATTCGGGCATACAAACACCTGCCTGTCATACAGAATAGAATTAATATAGCAAAAACGCTTTGATAATACAATATCTATTTATTCTGCCATTTATCCCTTCACCGCGCGGATAACCTTTTCGCAGTCGGTCTTATCCATAATTTTCGGCACGGGGTACAGCGGATTGCCCTCGCGCAGGACCCGTTTGACGATAAGGGGGATGTCTTTTTCTTCAATCCGCGGCAAATGCTCCGGGATGCCCGCCGCGGTGTTCAGGGCGCGAACCGCTTCCAAAAACGACGCGGCCTTTTGGCTTTCGCCCATGCCCGCGCCGGAAACACCGGCTGCGTCGGCCAGGCGGGCGTATTTCTTTTGGGCCGTTTCGCCGTAATACGCGAGGACATACGGAAGAATGACGGCGTTGGCCAGGCAGTGGGGAATGTCGTACAGCCCGCCGAGAGCGTGGGCAAGGGCGTGCACATAGCCGACATACGCGCGGGTAAACGCGACGCCTGCCAAATAAGAGGCTCTCAGCATATTCCCGCGCGCTTCGATATCCCGGCCGTTTTCAACCGCCGTTCGCAGATTTGAAAAAACCAGTTCGACCGCCTCAAGCGCGTAGCGCGCCGATTTTTTTGTGTTGCTGCCGCCTATATACGCCTCGACGGCGTGGGTGAGGGCGTCCATCCCCGTGGCGGCCGTAATGTGTCGGGGCAGGCCGGTTGTCAGTTCGGGGTCGAGAACGGCGACGCGCGGCCGCAGCTTCGGGTCGTTGACCGCGTATTTCTCATGCTTCGCCGCGTCGGTGACGACGGTCACGATGGTGGCTTCCGAACCGGTGCCGGCCGTCGTCGGCACGGCGAAAACCGGCGGCACCCTGTGCCGGACGCGCACCATACCCTTCATTTTTCTCATCGGTTTTCTCGGGTTCGCGACCCTCGCGGCCGCGCCTTTCGCGCAGTCCATCGGCGAACCGCCGCCGAAAGCGATGAACCCTTCACAGGCATTTTTAAAATAGAGCTCTTTCGCTTCCTCGATGTTTTCGACCGTCGGATTCGGTTGGACACCGTCGTAAACGGCAAAGCCGATGCCGGCCTCGCCGAGTTTTTCCTCAAGGGCTATTGTCAGGCCGAGGCTGCGTATTCCTTTATCTGTCACCAGCAGCACTTTGGTGATGCCCCGCGCGCGGATGGCCTCCGGCAGGGTATTGACGCTGCCGGGCCCCTGTATCAGATCGGGTTCCTTCCAGCTCACCAGGTAGCTTAGCATCCTGTATGTGGCTTGAAAAATCCGGCAGCCGGCAATTTTAAGTGTTCGTACCATCATCGTCACTCCTTGATTAACGCTGAAATTTTACCAAACACTAATAAAAATTGCAAATCCTTTGCGTCGCTTTTAAAAATTCCTTGATACACAACGGCTTTTCTGTCATAATGGATGAAATTACCGCTTTAGAAGGAGCGTTCGCCTTGACCGACAACGAAAACCTCGCTCAACTGCTTTTCGCGGATATTTCGGAATCCGCGGAGGTTTATGAGAACAAATACCCGCCGCGCTCTTTGCCCGAAGGGGCGAGGGTGACGCGTTTCGCGCCGAGTCCGACGGGCTTTCTGCACATCGGCGGCTTGTTTACCTCCTATGTCAACAAGCTCACCGCGGCCGCCTCGGGCGGGGTGTTTTATCTGCGCATCGAGGACACCGACGAAAAACGCGAGGTCGCCGACGGTGTCACCGGTATCCTCGACGGGCTGCGCGCGTTCGGTTTGGAGCCGGACGAGGGCGTGCTCGGTTATCAGAAGGAGCAAGGCGCGTACGGGCCGTATCAGCAGCGCGCGCGGCGGGACATCTACCGATGCTTCGCGAAGGAACTCGTCAAAAAAGGGCTCGCTTACCCCTGTTTTTGCGGCGAGGGGGACTTGGACGCTGTTCGCGCCGAACAGGAAAGCCAAAACATCAACAAAGGCTATTACGGGCAATGGGCGCGCTGCCGCGCGCTGAGCTTTGAACAGCAGGAGGCGGCGGTGAAAGCGGGGAAGCCGTTTGTTTTGCGCCTTCGCTCGCAAGGAAACGAAAACCGGCGCATCGCTGTCGATGATTTGATCAAGGGTAAAATAGAGATGCCGGAAAGCATCATGGACATCGTGCTGTTGAAATCCGACGGCATCCCCACCTACCATTTCGCCCACGCGGTCGACGACCATTTGATGCGCACCACCCATGTCATCCGCGGCGACGAATGGATCGCGTCGCTGCCCGTGCACATGGAACTGTTCAAAGTCTGCGGCTTTAAGCCGCCGAAATACGCGCATGTGTCGCCGCTGATGAAAGAAGACGAGGGCGGCAAGAGGAAATTGTCGAAGCGAAAGGACCCGGAGGCCGCCGTCGGCTATTTTACCGAACAGGGGTTCCCGAGGGAAAGCGTGCTCGAATACCTGCTGACGCTCATCAACTCCAACTTTGAGGAGTGGCGCAAGGCCAACCCGGCGGCGCCTCACAGCGCCTTCCCGTTCAACCTGAAAAAGATGAGCCCGAGCGGCGCTCTGTTCGATTTGGCGAAGCTTACGGATGTCAGCAAGAATGTGATTTCCGTCATGACCGCGGACGAGGTATTCGGTAAAGCCGCGGCGTGGGCCAAAGACTATGACGCTCGCCTGTTCGCGCTGCTTGAGGAAAACCCGGCCTACGCGAAAAACATTTTTTCCATTGACCGGGGCAAGGAGAAACCGCGCAAGGATATCGCGAAATGGTCGGACATCGGCGGGTTTATCGAATACTTTTATGACGCTCTTTACACGCCGGATTACTCGCTGCCGGAAAACATCGCCCCGGCGGACGCCGCGGCTGTATTAACCTCTTATCTCACCGTGTATGACCCCGGCGATGAGAAGGACGCCTGGTTTGACAAAATAAAAGCTTTATGCGCTCCGCTTGGGTTTACGCCAAATGTGAAAGAATACAAAAAGAGCCCGGAACTTTTCAAAGGCCATGTCGGCGATGTTTCGACCGTGATACGCGTCGCTGTCACCTCGCGGCGCAATACGCCGGACCTGCACGCGATTATGCGCCTGCTCGGAGCGGACAAGGTGAAAGCCCGGCTCGAACAAGCCGCCGGCGTCTTCGCGGCGCTGTGACCGTCTGTTAACACTATCCATATAACGCGGAGGATATGCCATGGAAGAGACCAATCGAAAGCCCTCGAATTTTATCCACGATATCATTGACGAAGAACTCGCGGCGGGCGTCAACACGCGCGTTCAGACGCGCTTCCCTCCCGAGCCCAACGGCTACCTTCATATCGGCCACGCGAAAGCCATCTATATCAGTTTCAGCACCGCGGTAAAATACGGCGGCGTCTGCAACCTGCGTTTTGACGACACGAACCCGACGAAAGAGGATGTCGAGTATGTCGACGCGATTATGGAGGACATCCGCTGGCTCGGCTACCGGTGGGGAAATGTGTATTACGCCTCCGGCTACTTTGATTTTTTATATGAATGCGCGATAAAACTGATTAAAAACGGAAAAGCCTATGTCTGCGGCCTGTCGGCCGACGAGATCAGAGACTACCGCGGCACGCTGACCGAGCCGGGGCGGGCAAGCCCCTATCGCGACCGCCCTGTGGAGGAAAACCTCGATTTGTTCGCGCGCATGACCGCCGGAGAATTTGAAAACGGCGCGATGGTCTTGCGGGCAAAAATAGACATGGCCTCCCCCAACCTGAATATGCGCGACCCGGTCATCTACCGCATCGCGCATGTGCCTCACCACCAGACGGGGGATAAATGGTGCGTTTACCCGATGTACGACTTCGCGCACCCGCTGTCGGACGCGGCGGAAAACGTGACCTATTCCCTGTGTTCGCTCGAGTTCGAAAACCATCGGCCGCTTTACAACTGGTTCGTGGAGGAAATCGGTTTCAAAGAACCGCCGCGGCAGATTGAATTCGCGCGGTTGAACCTCAACTACTCCCTGACGAGCAAGCGCAAATGCCTGTATCTTGTGGAGAAAGGCATCGTCAGCGGCTGGGACGACCCGCGCATGGTCACCCTGTGCGGCATGAGGCGGCGCGGCTACCCGCCCGCGGCGATCATCGATTTCGTCGAGCGCGTCGGCGTGGCGAAAGCCTACAGCGTCGTGGATTACGCGCTGCTTGAGGCCTGCGTGCGCGACAACCTGAACCTCAACGCGCCGAGGGCTATGGCGGTCCTGCGCCCGCTGAAGGTCGTCATCGACAATTACCCCGGCGGCCGCACGGAAGAACTCGAGATAGAAGTCAACCCGAACAAACCCGAACAAGGGTCGGCGAAGGTCGCCTTCTCGCGCGAGTTATATATCGAGCGGGAAGACTTCATGGCCGAACCCGTTAAGAAGTATTTTCGCCTTTTCCCGGGCAACGAGGTGCGCCTGAAGGGCGCTTACATCGTCAAATGCACGGGCTATGAAACGGATGAAAACGGAAATCCGACTTTGATACACTGCGAGTATGACTCCGCCACAAAGGGCGGCAACGCGCCGGACGGCCGCAAAGTCAAGGGCACCCTCCACTGGGTCAGCGCCTTGGACAATGTGAAAGCGGAAATCCGGCTTTACAGCCGCCTTTTCAACGTGGAAAACCCTTCGGACGAAAGCAACGGCAGCCTCGAGAGCAACCTGAACCCCGAATCGCTCGTCGTGCTGGAGAACTGCCTGCTGGAGGGCCGGCTGAGGGACGCCAAGCCTCTTGACGTGTTCCAGTTTATGAGGCAGGGATATTTCTGCGCGGATAAAGAGAGCACGCTCGAAAAGCCCGTTTTTAACCGGACCGTCGAACTCAACTCCTCGTGGTAAGAACATTGGCAAAGCAGGTGCTGTTATGAAAATCGTATACCGGATTGGCGCGGCTGTGTTGGCGCTGTGCGTCTTTCCCGCCGCCTTATTCCTGCCGATTCTGCAATACGCCGTTTCGGCCGTTATCACCAACATCGGCGACTCGGTGACCCTTCACTATTTATACACCCGGTTTACCGACGAGAGCAGCCCGCTTCACGGCCTGTTTGACGGCTCGGGCGGCGACTTTTTCGAGAAGGAAGCGGTGAAAAGGCTGGTGCCCGCGGGTGTCAGTTTCCTGGTATTCTTCGCCCTGGCGCTGCTGCTGGCTGTCGCCGTTTTTGTCGTCGCGGCGGTGAGTTATAAACGCCTGGCGGTTATTATCCTCTCGGCGGCGGGGATCCTGTCAATAATCGGTTCGTACGTCGCTTTCGGCAAATTTGCGGCCCCGCTTCTCAGCGGCGAGTTGTCGGTTCTCGACTTTTTTGATATCAAAGACGCCGGCACCCTGTTGGGAATCGTCATCAGTTTCGCCGGCTCGGCTATTAAGGTTGAGCAGTTCACGCTGGCCTCGGCGCCGCTGATAATGGGCGTCGTTTTTGCCGTGATCATTGTCTGGAGCGGCGCGTTCCTGCTGACCGAAGACCCCGCGGAGAAACGCGCGGCGGGAAAACCGAAAACGGGAAAAAAACACAGAAGGAACACAACCGCCCGATGAACACCATTCAAACAATCGTCTTTGACCTGGACGGAACGCTTTTGGACACCCTCGGCGATTTGACCGCGGCTGTCAACCACACCATGGTCCTTCACGGATTCCCCGAAAGAACCGTCGGCGAGGTTCGCCGGTTCGTCGGCAACGGCGTGGCAAAGCTCATGGAGCTTTCGGTGCCCGGCGGTGCGGACAACCCCCTGCTCGCGCAGTGCCTGCGGGAATTTTCGGCGTATTACGAAAACAATATGACTGCCCTGACAAAGCCTTACGACGGCGTGCCGGAGCTGCTTGGGAAACTGAAAGCGGCGGGCTTTCAAATGGCGGTCGTCTCAAACAAATTTGACGCGGCGGTGAAAACATTATGCCGCCACTATTTCGGGGCGACTATCACCGTGGCCGTCGGCGAATCGGCGGACGCGGCCCGCAAACCCGCGCCCGACACGGTTTTCAAAGCCCTCGCGGAACTGGGCGTCGACGCGAAGAGCGCCGTGTATATCGGCGACTCGGAGGTCGACATCCTCACGGCGAAAAACGCGGGGCTGCCTTGCGTCAGCGTGGGTTGGGGGTTTCGCGACGCGGAATTTTTAAAGAGCAAGGGCGCCGGTGCCGTGCTTCGGCACCCCGGGGAACTCCCGGAAGCCTTAAAAAAACTATGACATAATCACGGCGGCCGCGGTGAACACCGCGGCCGCCGGTTTTACGCGCCTCCCGATTGCCATATATCTGTTTTTGGGGGGGTGCCTTATGAAAATCGTTGTTTCAAAAAAAGCCGCCGCCTTCACCGCCTTGGCGGCGGTTATCGGCCTTTCCGCCTTCGTGCTGCTCAACGCCGCCGGCTGGTTGTTCAATGTCAAAAGCATCAGCGTGTTCGCGGCCATGGCGGAGCTCAACCGGTTCGAGGTGCAAAACAGCCTTCTCAAGGACGCGATGGGCAGCGTCGGCGTCTGTTCCCCGCGCGGCGCGGCGGATGTTTGGGCGAAGGGGCTGAAAAACAGGAACGCGGCGATGCAATACGCCGTGATGAGCAAGGGGCTTAAAAAAGACTATGAGGAGCAGCTTGCCGAAACCGCGCCGAATTGGGTGACCGGGATGTCGAGCCCCTGGATTCAAAGCTATAGAATTTTGGAGCTCAAAGAAACCGGCGGCGGAGAATACGCCGCCGCGCTGACCTTCTCAACCTTGACTTCGACAGGGCCGGCGGAAAAATATGCGGCGAGGCTGCATATTGTCCCTGAAAACGGGTTTTACCGGATTTCCGAGATTTCGATGGACGGGGGGCTGTACGCGTATACGGGGTTCCTGGAATGACCGGTTGCTATTCCATCAACATAACCATTACGGCTTTTTGCGCGTGGAGCCGGTTCTCGGCTTCCTCAAAAATTTCGGCGGCGTGGTTTTCAAACACATCGGCGGTGATTTCCTCCCCCTTGTGGGCCGGCAAACAATGCTGCACCATGCAGCCGGGGTTGGCGGCGGCGAGCAGCCGCGCGTTGACCTGATAGATGCCCTCAAAAGCGGCGCGGCGTTTTTCGCGCTCGCTCTCCTGCCCCATGGAAGCCCAAACATCGGTGAAAATCACATCGGCGCCGGCGGCCGCCTCCAACGGTTCGCGGCTGAGGGCGAAAGCGGGAAAGCCTTTCGCGAAGTCCAGAACTCTTTTGTCCGGTTCATAGCCTTCCGGGCAGGCAACGCCGACGGCCATGCCGGTTTTCAGGCCGCCGACAATCAGGGAATTCGCCATGTTGTTGCCGTCGCCGATATAACACATTTTGAGGCCCTCGAGCGCACCCTTGACTTCCCGGACCGTCATGAGGTCGGCGAGCACTTGGCAGGGGTGGCAGAAATCGGTCAGGCCGTTGATAACGGGAATGTCGCCGTGCTCCGCGAGCGCCTCGACCTCGCTTTGGTCGAAAGTACGAATCATGATGCCGTCGATGTAGCGGGAGAGGACACGCGCGGTGTCCTCGACGGGCTCGCCCCGTTTGATTTGCATATCCGTGGCGTTCAGGTAAAGGGCCTGGCCGCCGAGTTGGAACATGCCCGCCTCGAAGGAGACCCGCGTGCGGGTCGAGGATTTTTGAAAAATCATCCCGAGGCTCTTGCCCTCGAGCCGGCGGTGGGAGATGCCGTTTTTCTTTTCGTATTTCAGCTGGTCGGCGAGGTTGAGGATATCATAGATTTCCTCCCCGGTCAGGTCAAGAAGTTTCAGTAAGTGTTTCATAGGTTTCCCCTTTTCTGTTTTTAATAACCACCCCGCCCTGCGGGCACCCCTCCGGCAGAGGGGAATTTATATTGTCCCGCCTCTCCGCAATGTAATCGCTTAACCTCCCCTTTCGAATCCCACCACCGCTTCGCGGTCCCCCTCCCTTTAACAAGGGAGGCAAATCGGGGAGGAAAGGTTCTCGGCTCCCACGGCGGGATTGATCCCGCCCTGTAATGGCTCCTTTTTCAAAGGAGCTGCCGCCATAGGCGGCTGAGGATTTGAAACACGCTTTTCCGGGACGAAAAACCTGTCCCCTACCGCAGGACTTCCTCAAGGATGTCAAGGCCTCTGCCGATTTCCCCGTCTGTGATGACCAGCGGCGGCAGGAGCCGCAAAGCGTCCTTGGCGGTCAATATCAAAAGGCCTTTTTCAAGGCATCGCGTGGCGGTTTCTTTGGCATTTTTCGTCTTGAGTTTCACGCCGAGCATCAGCCCCATGCCGCGAACATCCTCAACTTCCTCCATCTGCATAAGCCTGTCTCTGATAATGACACCTTTGCGCATGATGTCGGAAAGCATCGTTTCGTCAAGACAGCGTAAAACCTCCAGGGCACCGGCGCAAGCGACGGGGTTGCCGCCGAAGGTGGTTGCGTGCGTGCCGGGGGTCAGAACGCCGCCGAGCGCTTCGGAGCACAGGCAGGCGCCTATCGGCAGCCCGTTGCCGAGCCCCTTGGCCGAGGTAAGGATATCCGGCTTCACGCCGGCATGCTCCCAGGCAAACAGCTTGCCGGTCCGGCCGACGCCGGTCTGGACTTCGTCGGCAATGAGCAGAATATCCCTTTCGCCGCAAAGTTTTCGCGCGGTTTTTAAAAATTCACGCTCAAGCGGCAGCACGCCGCCCTCGCCCTGTATGATTTCGACGAACAAAGCGCAGACGGCCGCGTCAAGCGCCTTTTCCAAAGCGACCGTGTCATTCGCGGGGGTATGGCAAAACCCTTCGGGAAACGGGTAAAAGTGTTTGTGGTATTCCTCCTGGCCGGTTGCGGTGATCGTCGCGAGCGTCCTCCCGTGGAAGGAGTTTGAGAGAGTCACGACGGTACCCCTGCCCATGCCGTATTTGTCCGAGCTGTATTTGCGGGCGAGCTTAATCGCGCACTCATTGGCCTCGGCCCCGGAGTTGGCAAAAAATACCTTGGAAAACCCCGACCTCGCGCAAAGTTCTTCGGCAAGCCGTACGGGCGGGAGGCTGTAGTACAGATTGGAGATGTGCTGGAGAGAGGCCGTCTGCCCCGCGACCGCTTTCACCCAGCCTTCGTGGCCGTAACCCAGCGAGTTGACGCCGATGCCGCTTGTGAAATCGAAGTATTCCTTCCCGTAAACATCCCGAAGCGTCGCCCCTTTGCCGGAAGCGATGGCGGCGTCGAAACGCGCGTATGTCGGCATAAAATTCGCCGAAGCCGTTTGTTTTATCTGTTCAAAATTCATTCAACCACCCGCTTTCTGTAAGTTAAAACCGTGAGGGTTTCTCACGGTTAGGCTGACGGTATGTTTCCGTAAATTACAGAAACATCGTGCCGATGCCTTCATCGGTGAGCATTTCGATAATAATCGCGTGCGGAATCCTTCCGTCGATGATATGCGTTCGTTTTACGCCCCGTCGCACCGCCTCGACACAGCAGTCGATTTTGGGAATCATGCCGCCCGATATAATACCTTTGTTTTTCAACGAGGCGACATCGCTGACTTTAACGACGGGAATGAGGGTGCTTTCATCGTCCTTGTCTTTCATCAAGCCGCGCACATCGGTTAAAAGCAGCAGTTTTTGAGCGCGAAGTTCCGAGGCGATGCGGGCCGCCGCCGCGTCGGCGTTGATGTTATAGACGGCGCCGTCCCCCGCGCCCATGGCGGAAACGACGGGGATATAGCCTTTGTCAAGAATATCGTTGATCACCGACACATCCATGCTGTCGATTTTGCCGACAAAGCCCAAATCCTCGCCCTCGTCGAGCTTAGAGGATTGAATGAGCCCCGCGTCGAGCCCGCTGATGCCGAGGGCCCGGCCGCCTCGCGCGCACAGCATCTGCACGAGGTCTTTGTTGATTTTGCCCGCGAGCACCATCTGGACGATTTCGGCTGTTTCCTCGTCGGTGTAGCGAAGCCCGTTGACAAAGCGGCTTTCTTTGCCGATTTTTTTAAGCATCTTCGTAATTTCCGGGCCGCCTCCGTGGACGAGAACGACCTTGATGCCGATGAGTGAAAGCATGACGATATCGGTCATCATGGTGCCGGCGAGTTCATCGTCGATCATGGCGTTGCCGCCGTATTTGACGACCACGATTTGGTTGTTGTATTCCTGTATGTAAGGCAAGGCCTGAGCCAGAATTTCGGCCTTGTCAAGGTTGGAAATGTTCATAAAACCAATCCTTCCACCGCTGCCGCGGTCCCCCTCCCTTTAACAAGGGAGGCTTTTCGTGTTTTAAGTACGATAGTCGCCGTTGATTTTCACATATTCGTAACTCAGGTCACAGCCGAAGGCCGTGGCGGACCCTTCGCCGTCGGTTAAACGGATGTCGATGACAATCTCGTCCTCCAAAAGGATTTCGGCGGCCTTTTCCTCGTCGAAATCGACAGCCGCTCCGTTTGAGCAGACCTCAATGTTGCCTTTATCCGAGCGAAACGAGATGGTGACGGCAGAGGGGTCGAACGGCGCGCAGGAATAGCCCATGGCGCAGATGACCCGCCCCCAGTTGGCGTCCGCGCCGAACATGGCGGTTTTGACAAGCAGGGAGCTGATAACGCTTTTTGCCATTTTTCGCGCGGCTTGCTTTTCCGCCGCGCCCGTCACCGCGCATTCGATGAGTTTGGTGGCTCCTTCGCCGTCACGGGCCATTTCCCGCGCTGTACTGACGCACAGCGCCGTCAGAGCTGTTTTAAATTGCTCAAAAGCCTCTCCTTCGGCGGTGACCGGCTCGTTACCCGCCATGCCGTTGGCCATGACGCTGACCATGTCGTTTGTGGATGTGTCGCCGTCGACACTGAGCATGTTGAAACTGTCGGCAACCGCGGCTTTAAGAGCCTCCCCGAGCATGGCCGCGCTGATCGCGGCGTCCGAGGTGATAAAGCAAAGCATGGTCGCCATGTTGGGGTTGATCATGCCCGAGCCTTTGGCGATGGCGCCTATCCGGCAAACCTTGCCGCCCAATCCAAACTCGACGGCGTATTCCTTCTTTCGTGTGTCGGTCGTCATGATGCCCTGCGCGGCGTAATCCGAGCCGAGGTCGTTGAGACCGGCCGCGAGTTTTTCCATCGAACCGGCTATCGGTTCGAGGTTGAGCGGCTGGCCTATAACGCCGGTTGAGGCTACGATGACATCCGCCTCGGCGATACCGAGCGCCGCGGCGGCGATTTTTCGCATTTCCCTCGCTTTTTCGAGGCCGCCGGCGTTGCAGGTGTTGGCGATGCCGCTGTTGCAAAAGACCGCTTGCGCCTTGCCGTCGGCAAGGCTTTCTTTCGTCACCGTGACCGGCGCGCCGCAGACCGGGTTTTGCGTATAAACGGCGGCAGCCTCGCACACGGTTTCGGAAGTAATCAGCGACAAATCCAGTTTGGTTTTATTACGGCGGATGCCGCAGTGAACGCCGTTGGCCAAAAAGCCTTTCGGCGCGCAGACGCCGCCTTTGATAAATTTTATTTCGTTAGGCGTAACGCTCATCTCCCTGGGTTAAAATGCCGGCGGGATAAATCCGAGGCCGGCTTCTTCGGGCAGGCCGAACACAATGTTCATGTTTTGGACCGCCTGGCCGGCGGCGCCTTTGACCATGTTGTCAATGGCGGAAACGATAATCAGCGTGCCGGTGCGGCTGTCACCGTGGAGCGAGATGTCGCAGAAGTTGCTGTATTTCACATCCCTCAAATTGGCAACGGTTCCTTCGTCTTTCACGCGGACAAACCTTTCACCCCGGTAGACGTTTTCATACGCGGCACGGACGGCGGAAAGGGTTGCCCCGCTTCGAAGACGCGCGTAAATCGTCGATAGGATACCGCGGTTGACCGGCAGCAAATGCGGAACAAAAACCACCCGTATGTTTTCGCCGGCCGCCTTCGAAAGCGTCTGTTCGATTTCGGGCGTGTGGCGGTGGGAAGCGATTTTATACGATGAAAACGCCTCGTTGCAGGCCGGGAAATGCGTCGCGTCGGTCGGCGCCCTGCCCGCTCCGGTCACGCCGGATTTCGAGTCGATGACGATGCCTTCCGTTTCGACAAGGCCGGCTTTCAGCGCAGGGTACAGGCCGAGAGCAACACTTGTCGGATAACAGCCCGGATTCCCCAAAATCCGGCTGTCTCTTATGTCTTCGCGGAACAGTTCGGGCAGAGCGTAAACCGCTTGGTTGTGCAAATTTTTATCCGTGTAGGCGCCGCCGTACCATTGTTTGTAGTCGTCCTCGTTTTCGAGGCGGAAATCCGCGCCGAGGTCGATGAACACGGCGCCTTTTTTGACGCACCCGGCGGCAAATTCCTGAGACAGGCCGTGGGCGACGCTCGCGAACACGACGTCGCTTTTTTCGATGACCTCCTGTGTAGACACGCAAGGCAGGTCACACAAGCCCTTCAAGGACGGGTAAACGGCGCTGAGCGGTTTGCCCTCAAAACTGACGGAGCCCGCGGCGGCGATTTCAGCGTACGGATGGTTGAGCAGAATGCGGACGAGTTCAACGCCCGCGTAGCCGGTCGCGCCGATGATACCGGCCCGGATTTTTTTATCAGCCATCAATCCACCCTGCCTTTCGGGCTCCCCTGCGCCTCGGGGTTATTCATTAAATTTCTGCGCTTGACGCAGTTTTCCAAAGCGATGGCCTCGTAAACGCCTTCGTCAAACAGTTCGCTCGCCTTTTTGTATTCGCCGAGAGGCAGCGTTTCGAGCGTGGCGTTTTTTTCGATGCAAAGCGCGACAAGGCCGCCGGTGATTTTATAGGCGTCGCGGAACGGCATACCCTTGGAAACGAGATAGTCGGCGCAGTCGGTCGCGTTAATGAACCCGCCCGAGGCGGCGCGGCGCATATTGCCGGGGTTGGCTTTCATCGTCCGAATCATCGGGATAAACGCGGTCAGGCAGAGTTTGACGGTATCGGCCGCGTCGAAAATCGCTTCTTTATCCTCCTGCATATCCTTGTTGTACGCCAGAGGAAGGCCTTTCATAACGGTTAAAAGCCCCATCAGGTCGCCGAACACCCGGCCCGATTTGCCGCGGACAAGTTCGGCGATATCCGGATTCTTTTTTTGCGGCATGATGCTCGACCCGGTGGAAAACGCGTCGTCAAGTTCGATGAACCGAAACTCCCACGAGCTCCAAAGGATAATCTCCTCGCTCAGGCGGGACAGGTGAACCATGAGAATGGACAGAGCGGCCGCGAGTTCAATGCAAAAATCCCGGTCGGCGACGCCGTCGAGCGTATTTTTTGTGAAAGAAGCGAAACCGAGCGATTTCGCGGTCATGCCGCGGTCAATCGGGTAGGTCGTGCCGGCGAGGGCACCCGAGCCGAGGGGCGAGGAATCCATGCGTTTTTTCGCGTCGGCAATCCGCCCGATGTCCCTTTCCAACATTTCGATGTAAGCGGAAAGATGGCAGCCGAAGGTAATCGGCTGCGCGCGCTGCAGGTGGGTGTAGCCCGGGCAGACCGTTTCGGCGTATTCGCGCGTCTTTTCGCCGAGCGCGTCGATGAGTTCGCCGAGAAGAGCGGCGACGGTATCGCACTCTTTTTTCAGATACAGCCGGATGTCGAGGGCGACCTGGTCGTTGCGGCTGCGGGCTGTGTGAAGCCGTTTGCCCGCGTCGCCGATGCGTTCGGTCAGCGTCGCCTCGATAAAAGTATGGATATCCTCGGCCTGCGGGTCGATGGCCAGCTCGCCGCGGATGATTTCGTCTTTGATTTTTTGAAGCTCCGCCGTGATTGTTTCGGCGTCTTCCCGGCTGATAATGCCCGTCGCGCCGAGCATGGCGGCGTGGGCAACGCTGCCGTCGATATCCTCGGCGAACAGGCGGGAGTCAATCGCGATGGACGAATTGAAATCGTTTGTCTTTTTATCGGCGTCTTTTGAAAAACGCCCTGCCCAGAGTTTCATAGTGTTCCCCTACTGTCTTTCGGCGTCTAAAATGGCTTTGACTTTCACGGGAAGGCCGAACAGGTTGATAAAGCCTTCGGAATCCTTCTGGTTGTAAACCTCGTCTTTGTCAAACGTGGCGAACGCTTCGCTGTAAAGCGAATACGGCGAGGTGACGCCGGCGTTGGCCATGTTGCCTTTGTAAAGTTTCAGTTTCACATCGCCGGTGACGGTTTGCTGCGTTTTGTCGACAAACGCGTCGAGCGCTTCTCTCAACGGCGTAAACCACTGGCCGAAATAGACGAGCTCCGCGTAACGCTGGGCGATGAGCTCCTTGTAATGCTGCGTGTCCCTGTCAAGGGTGATCGTTTCGAGAACGCGATGCGCTTTATACAAAATCGCGCCGCCGGGATTTTCATAAACGCCGCGCGACTTCATACCCACAAGCCGATTTTCGACGAGGTCCGCCAGGCCAATGCCGTTTTCACCGCCGATTTTGTTGAGCGCCATGACAAGCTCGACCGGCCCGAGTTTTTTGCCGTCGACGGCGACGGGCACGCCTTTATCAAACGACACGGTCACATAGGCCGGCTTGTCGGGGGCCAGCTCGGGCGCGACGCACATTTCCAAAAAACCCGGATTGGTGTATCGCGGCTCGTTGGCCGGGTCTTCGAGGTCTAACCCTTCGTGCGACAAATGCCAGAGGTTTTTGTCTTTGGAATAGTTGGTTTCGCGGTTGATCTTCAGCGGAATGTTCCTTGCCTCGGCGTAGTCGATTTCTTCCTCCCGGGATTTGATGTCCCAAATCCGCCAGGGGGCGATAATGGCCATCTCGGGGGCGAAGGCTTTGATGGTCAGCTCGAAGCGCACCTGGTCGTTGCCTTTGCCGGTGCAGCCGTGGCAGATGGCGTCGGCGCCTTCGGCCTTGGCGATTTCAACAATGCGCCTGGCGATGACCGGCCGCGCGAAGGAGGTGCCCAGAAGGTATTCGTTCTCATAGACGGCGCCGGCTTTGAGCGTCGGGAATATATAGTTCTCGACGAACTCCCGCTTCAAGTCTTCTATGTACAGTTTTGACGCTCCTGTTTTGAGCGCCTTTTCTTCCAACCCGTCGAGCTCCGTGCCCTGGCCGACATCGCCCGAGACGGCGATGACTTCGCAGTTATCGTAATTCTCTTTTAACCACGGAATGATAATTGAGGTGTCGAGCCCGCCGGAGTACGCCAAGACCACTTTTTGAATCTTTTTCATTCGGAAACCCTCTCGTCTGATAAATAATAAACGCTATTATACACCTTTTATACAAAAAATCAAGGTGGTTTTTGTATAATTATTCAATTTATTTTTGATATAAGCCTATTTTATGCATAACCTTCTCGAGTGTCCGGCCGGAAATCCGTTCGGCAGCCTCGGCGCCTTTGGCCGCGCATTGCTTGAGATAGGCTTTGTCCGCGACGAGCGCTTTGAATTTTTCCCTGACGGGGCGCAGTTCCTCAATAACCGCCTCCGCGACCGCCGCTTTGAAATCGCCGTATCCTTTGTATTCGAAATCGTGTTCGATTTTCGCGTAGTCCGCGCCGGTGCAGCACGAATAGATGGCCATGAGGTTGTTGATGCCGTCTTTTCCCTCGCCGTACCGGATGGATGCCTCGGAATCGGTGACAGCGCTCTTGAACTTCTTCATGATGACATCCGGTTCGTCGAGCATCGAAACCGACGCCTTGGGGTTTATGTCGGACTTGGACATTTTTTTCGCCGGCTCCTGAAGAGACATAATCCTCGCGCCGACCTTGCCGATAAACGGTTTTGGAAGGGTGAAGGTTTTGCCGTAGATGCCGTTGAACCGCTCGGCGATATCCCGCGCGATTTCAAGGTGCTGGCGCTGGTCTTCCCCGATGGGGACATAATCGGCTTGGTATATCAGGATATCCGCCGCCATTAAAACCGGGTACGCGAACAGGCCGACATTGATGTTGTCCGCCTGAGACTGCGACTTATCCTTGAACTGGGTCATTCGCGACGCCTCGCCGAACTGCGTGTAGCAGTTGAGAATCCAGGCGAGCTGCGCGTGCGTCGGAACATGGCTTTGCACGGCGACAACGCTCTTGTCCGGGTCGAGGCCGATAGCGAGAAGGAGCGCGAACATTTCCGCCGATTGTCTTCGCAGAAGAGCGGGGTCGGGCCGAACGGTCAGCGCGTGCAAGTCGGCGACACCGTAGATGCAGTCGTAATCCTCACTCATCGCCTTCCAGTTTTTCAGCGCGCCGAGGTAATTGCCGATGGTCGGAACGGCCGTCGGTTGAATAAGGCTGAGGACCTTCGGTTTCCTATTCGATGTTTGCTGAGTGTTTTCTGCCATGTATACCTCTCCTTAGGGACTGAAAACCCGTCCCTTACATTTTCTGAAATTGATTGGCGACTTTACCTAAAATCCTCATGCCTTTGACTATATTCTCATCCGTCGGGGTGGAAAAATTCAACCGGAACGCCTGCGTTTTTTCGGCCGGGTCCACCAAAAACGCCGTGCCGGGGACGACAGCCACCTTGTTGTCGACCGCCGCCTTGCAAAACGCGGGCATATCCACGCCGGACGGCAGATGGCACCAGACGAACAGGCCGCCTTCCGGTTTGTTGTAAGTGACAAAGCCGCCGAGTTCGCTGTCAATCAGGCCGCACATCAAATTCAGTTTCGCGCGGTATATGCTTCGTATTTTTTCTATATGCGCCTCAAAGTCGTATTTTTCCATCCATTCGTCGACGAGCAGTTGGGAAAACAGCGGCGTATGCACATCGCTCGCCTGTTTGCCCACGGTCATTTTCGCGACGACCGGCGCAGGGGCGACGGTGAAGCCGACGCGGATGCCGGGCGCTAAAATTTTTGAGAACGAACCGGCGTAAATCACGATGCCGTCCTCGTCCATGCTCTTGATCGACGGCAGATTTTCACCCTCAGCCCTCAGGTCGCCGTAGGGGTTATCCTCCACGATGAGCGTGCCGTACTGTTTGGCCAGCGCGTAAACAGCCTTTCGCTTTTCGAGCGACATCGTCGCGCCGGACGGGTTTTGGAAGTTCGGTATGGTATAGATAAAGCGCGCTCTTTTCTCCTGTTTCAAAATCTGCTCGAGTTTGGCGATATCCATACCGTCCGCTTCCATATCGACGCCCGCGAGTTCGCATTTATACGAGCGGAAGCAGTTGAGCGAACCGATAAACGACGGCGACTCGCAGATGACGGTGTCGCCCTCGTCGCAAAGCACTTTCACCGCGAGGTCCATGACCTGCTGGGCGCCGCTTGTGATGATCACGGCGTCAAAATCCCGGCCGACGCCGTGCTTCGCTTTCATATACGCGGCGACGCGCGCGCGCAGCGGGGCGTAGCCTTCCGTCACGCCGTACTGAAGAGCCAAAACGGGGCGTTCGGCGAATATCCGGGCCGAAATCTCAGCGACTTCTTGAATGGGGAATGCCTCGGGCGCCGGGTTGCCGGCGGAAAACGGAATAACGTCGCTGTTGGCCGTCGCCTTCAATATTTCACGGATAGCCGAGGGCTGCAGCGAAGAAATCCGGCCGGAAAAAGCGTAATTCATACCAATCACTTCCGAAATCAAAGTTAAATCAGATTATAGCACACGAAGAAATAATTGTAAATTATAACCGGATATGATAGCATAGTCTCCGAGCGTAAAGATAAAGGAGACGAAAATGAGCAGATTTGACGCGGTGCTTTTTGACTTTGACGGGACGGTGGCCGACACGGGTAAGGGCATTTTCGGCGGCGTTTACCACACTCTCGCCCACATGGGTTTAGAGCCTCCCCCCGAGGAGAAGCTCCGTTACTTTATCGGCCCCCCGCTGCACGACAGCTTCCAAACGGTGTTCGGGTTTGACGCCGAAACCTCAGACGCGGCGGTCAAAAAATACCGCGAATACTATCGGGAAAAGGGTATGTTTGAGCTGACATTCTACGATGGCATGGAAGAACTTTTGGTCCGGCTTCGGGTAAGCGGCGTCAAAACCGGCATCGCGAGCGCCAAGCCCGATATATTTTTAAAGGAGATTATCGCGCGTTACCGGGTGGACGAATTTTTTGACACAATAGCCGGTTCGGATATCAACTATATCCATTCGGACAAAGCCGAAATCATCTCGGCCGCCATCGACGGGCTCGGCGGCTTGGATAAATCCCGCGTGCTTATGGCCGGCGACCGCAAGTTCGACATCGCCGGCGCGAAAACCGCCGGGGTGAAAAGCTGCGGGGTTCTTTACGGCTACGGGAGCCGGGCGGAGCTGGAGGAGGCCGGGGCGGAGTATTTGGTAAAAACACCGGGGGAGATTTTTGAGATTGTGAAAAGCTGATTGCCTGGTTAAAGAAGAAACGCTCCGGCGTGCGGCCGGAGCGTTCCTTCTATTTCATTCCTACTTACATAATGTAAAACAACATCATAAGTAATGTTCTGATGAGAAATAATAATACATCCAAACTTACCGGGCCGGTGGCCCAATAAGACTACCAATAAGCAGTATCAAAGCACCAATAAAAAGAACTATTCCGAGAGGTATTGAAACATAGACTAAAATTGAACGCTCATTGCTTTTCCTAAACAGCGATCAAACGGGAGAACGCGTCACTATTAGATATCTGTACCGCGATGCATTTCAAACAGGCCCCGGACCTCCGCAACGGATTCTACAAACAAAATGCCGTTACCCGGATTTTCCAGTTCAAGTTCTTGATACAAGTCACTCACTACTTTATCGATCAAGTCACTTGGCATAAGAATTATAACCAGTTCCTTTTCCGGTTCGATTTCCATACCGAATAATTTCGCGGTGAACTCCGAGCCGGTTCCCCGCCCGCGTATGATTGTACCGCCTTTGACGCCGGATTTGCGCGCAATATCCATGACATCTTCCGCCATGCCGCGATTGACAACAACCGTCAGTTTTTTAAACATACTTTCTTCCTCCGTCTCTTGCGCCATATTCCAGGCGCCCTGCTTATTGTTCAGGATCTGGCCTGCGGTTTTTACGGGCGTCGTATAGGCAATTCCATGGCCCGGTTTATGAAGCTGGAGCTCTTTGGTGAAAACATCCAGTATTTCTTTTGCTTTTTCTTTTTCAAGCAGGATGCTTATCATTTCCTTTTTTTGACTCTTAATCCCCAGCAAGTGTAAAGCAGCGCTTTTTACGGTGCCTTTGCCCAGTACGATTACCCCGCCGCGGATGTCTTTCTCTTTTTCGATACGGACAAACTTGTGACATTGGTTTTCATCTAAGATGAGTGTAATCATCAGAAACGGGTGTTCAACAGCCGTTTCTTTCATTTGTTTATCCATGATGACCTCCTATTGCTCACTTTTTGAAACAGCCGCCTTGGGCGCCTTGCGCAATTTGGCTTGATAGATTGCTCCCAGCAATTCGATTGACAGTATCGGCATCATGGCTACGATCGCTATCATACCAAACCCATCTGCCACCACATCGGCTGTCGGAACATGCGCAGCGACGCCCTGAACAAAGGCAAGGGAGAATGTGGCTGTCATAGGTCCCGAAGCCACACCTCCCGCATCAAAGGCCATACCCACAAACAAGTCCGGCACAAAGAAAGCCAATAAGGCGGCGAGACCAAACCCGGGCACCAAATACATCCAGAGTTGGATACCGGGTATGAGAATACGCAAGGCGGACATAAAGATGGACAGGCCAACGGCTATTGACAGAAAAATCAGAACCAAATTGCGTCTGACCGATCCTCCGGTGACATCTTCCACCTGATTGGTTAACACATGAACAGCCGGCTCGGCCAAAACAGTGGTGAGACCGAGCAGCAAAGCCACAAGAAGAACCGGAATCGTTGAATCCATTGCAGCAAGTTGTATTCCCAACCGGGTGCCCACCTCCATAAAACCGCCGTTTACGCCCAACAGAAATACGACAAGCCCCACATAAGTCAAGACGATGCCCCGGACAATATCGATTACCTTTCTTATTTTATATTTAAAGAAAAATATCTGAAATACGATATAGGCGATGATGATCGGCAGCAGTGTTCGGAGAGACTCCCACGCAATGTGAAACAGTTTGGAAACATATATGTCCAATAGATTGGCGGCGGCTATGCTTGCTTCCGGCAAAGCGCCGTTCAGTTTACCGGTTCTAAGAAAAAGACCGGTAATCAAAACTCCGAGAATCGCGCCTGTCGAAGAAATGCCTACCAAGCCAAAACTGTCAGCTTCACTCATCTTGCTGTCTTTTTTAAGAGCGGAGACCCCGGCGGCCATTGCCAGCATAAAAGGAACTGTAATCGCGCCTGTCGTAGCGCCGGAAGCATCAAACGCTATGGCCAGAAAATCGGATGATGAAAAGAATGACAGAATAAAAATCAAAGCATAGGCGCCCGTAAACACATATTTCAACCGGATATCCTTCAGGATACGCAGTATTCCGAGAGTCATCAACACTCCAATCCCGACGGAGACAGCCACTACCATCAAGGTGTTGTTAAACTGGCCCGAAGTCACGCTGTCTACCTGGTTGGCAAGAATGTGCAGATCCGGCTCCGCGAAGGAAATAAAAAAACCGAGAATCAAACTGACCGTAATGATCACCGCGTAGCTGTTTGAATGAGCGACGGTGTTTCCAACACCATGTCCAATCGGCTCAAGCCCCTGATCGATTCCGAACAAGAACAATGTCAGGCCGACAATTACCAGAGCGGAGCCAATGAGAAAAGCATACAGCATATTCGGTTCTAACGGGCTTATGGTAAAATGAAGTACCAGAACAATACATGTAATCGGCAATACCGCCGTCAGTACTTCTTTCAGTTTTTCAGTTAACTCATTCAAATAACATCACCCTGTGAAAGCAAATATCGTTCTGCTGTGTTTATGCGATAAAACCTTGTTTCTATTATTATCGGAGAAGAACAGACTTTGAATAGTATATCACGTAATGATAAAATTTTCAATAAAACAAAGGCTTACCGCTCGCCCACAACGGGTAATGCTGACTATTCCTCGCCTTGGTAAGAAGCCACAAAAATCGGCATAGCCGGCAACACATGCCAAACTATACCGATATTTTTCACGCCCTCAAACCGGAGCGTTCTTTTTTTGTCTGCTGCAGCCTTTAAGATACCCCGTTCATCACCATATCCGCGTACACCGGGTAATGGTCGGAGACGAATCGGCCGTCAACGCCTTCGGTGACGACGCGGTAGACAAGCGGCGTGGCTTTGCTGTTGACGAGGACGAAGTCGATGATGATTTTCGTCTGCTCCGCCGGCGGTTTGAACGCGTTGTAGGTCGTGTTGCTCATGGTGTCGGGCGCGAGGAACTTCGAGTCTTTCAGCAAGCCCGAAGTCAGCGTTTTGTAATTTGCCGAGTCTTCGCGAAAATTGAAGTCCCCCGTGCAGACGACGGGGATATCGAACTCGGCAGCTTTTGCCATGACCATCGCGAGGCCCTTTTGCCTGGCCATCTCGCCTTTGTTGTCGAGATGCGTGTTGATGTGGGCGTATTGCTCGCCGGTGAGTTTGTTTTGAAGGATGACCCAGGTGCAAACGCGAATGGAACCGGCGTCCCAGCCGAGCGAGGAAACATCCGGTATTTCGGACAGCCAAAAGGTGCCGGAGTCAACGACATCGTATTTGTTTTTCAAATAGAAAACCGGGCTGTAACCGCCGAGAAAAGGCACTTCGGTGCTCAGTTCGCCGACAGAGCCGTATTCGGGCAGTTGTTGCTTTAGGTATGCCATCCACAGCGTCGTGCATTCCTGGGCGCCGAACGAATCGGGGTAGTATTCCGCGATGGTTTTCGCGACGGCTTCTTTCCGGTTTATCACGGAGTTCTCGCCGAATCGTTCGCTTAATATGTTGAAAGACATAATCCGAACAGCGTTTTCCGGCTTCGCGTGTGTGTCGCGCTCGAACAGCGGCGTCCCGTTTATCTGCGCGAGCAGGACAAACATCGCGCCGAGTATCGCCGTGAGTTTTGGGGTCAGTTTGATGAATTTCAGGAATTGTTGAAGCATCACCGTTCCTCCGGCTTTCCCGTATTTCAGTGAGAGTTGGTTTCGAAGACCATGTCGGAGTAGACGGGATAGTGGTCGGAGACGGTTACCCCGCCGATTCCTTCGTTGACGACCCGGTACACAAGCGGCTTCATCCCGCCATTGACCAGAACATAGTCGATAATATTGCGCGGGTTCGGGTTGGGGTTAAAGCTGCTGAATGTCGCGGTATTCATGGTTTGTGGAGCGAGAAACTTGGTGTCCTTCAAAACGCCGGCGGTGAGTTTTTCATATAAGGCGCTGTCCTCATACAGATTGAAATCCCCGGTGCATACAACGGGAATGTTAAAGCTCTCCGCCTTCGCGAGAATCATCTCAATGCCCTTCTCACGGGCGGTGACGCTGACATGGTCGAGATGCGTGTTGATGTGCGCATATTGTTCGCCGGTGTTCTTGTTTTCCAAAACAGCCCAGGTGCAGACACGGTTGCACGCCGAATCCCATCCCCGGGAAGGGACTTCCGGCGTTTCGGAAATCCAGAAGGTGCCCGAATCCAACACTCTGTACTTTTCTTTCAGGTAGAATACGGCCGAGAACTCGCCCTTGTTTTTGCCGTTATCGCGGCCGACACCGACATAATCGTATTCGGGCAGGCGGGAACTCAACCAAAGCATCCAGGCCGGCGTGGCCTCCTGAACACCCAGGGAGTCCGGAAAGATTTCGGCGATTGTTTGGGCGACAAGTTCTTTGCGATTTTCCATGGAATGCTCGCCGGCGCCTCCGCAAAGAACATTAAAACTCATAACTCGGATGGCGTTCTCCTCCTTCTCATAAATATCTCTCACAGGCAGCTCGCCGGTATTGACCAACGCGAATAAAAATTTAGCCAACATAAGAACCGCCGCGATTATCGGTTGTATCTTCTTTACAAGTTCGGGCATTGACTTCTCCTCATTGAAAATCGTGACTATATTTTACAGCGGCTGTCCTATGTTGTCAATTACAGGAGATATTTTCTATTCTTTGCCGAAAAGTAAAGGCGCTTCGAAAACCTTCGAAGCGCCTGTGTTTCGCATAATTAAAGGAACTTAAATTATGCTTCCTGCCTCATCTCGGCGAAGCACTCGCTGCAGTAAACTGCGCGGTCTTCACGGGGTTTGAACGGAACTCTGGCCGGCTTGCCGCATCTGCCGCAAACGGCTTCGAACATTTCACGCTCACCGCGGTTGCCGTTTTTGCGCTGGTCACGGCAGGTTTTGCAACGTTGGGGCTCATTTACGAAACCCTTTTCGGCGTAGAACTCCTGCTCGCCCGCGGTAAAAACGAATTCCTCGCCGCAGTCCCTACATGTGAGAGTCTTGTCTTCGTACATTTTTTTAACCTCGCTTGAAAATTGTATTTGCCCTTGTGCGGAATCGCACCGCCACCTTTGGATGAACAACGCTCTACTTTAAGCTACGCGGGCATATGGAAAACCGGAGGTTATTGCTCAATATATGATATGACTTTCTTTTTGGCCCTCTGCAGCGCATTGTCAACCGACTTTTTCGATTTGGCGGTGTTTTGGGCAATTTGGGAGATGTTGTATCCTTTCAAATATAACTCGAACGCCTCTTTTTCCGCAGGGGTCATGGTTTTTAGTATGTCGGCTATCAAGTCAAATGTCTCTTCGTGGAGGGTTAAAACACCTTGCGGGTCAAAATCCAACGATACGGAGGAGTTCAGAGGCTGGTTCTTTTGGCTGTTATGCGAACGGACGGCTGAAACGATGCGGTTTTTAACGCATTTGCCCGCCAGCGTAACAAAAGAAGCTTTCGAGGCGTCGAAAATTCGAACAGCATCGAGCAGGCCGATAAGCCCTTCCTGCATCAAATCGTCTTTCTCCAGTTTGTTGCGGCCGGCGTACACGGAAGCGTACATTCGCGCGACAGGCGTTATTATCACAAGTAGGCGATTCATGGCATTTTCATCGCCGCCGCGGGCAAGAAGCACCAGATCCGCTATCTCCTCTGCGCTTTTCATCGCTACCTCATAAGAAAAAAACGATTATGCTAAACTATAATAAGCCCTAAAAATCTGTTTGTCAACAACAATTTTACTATTTTAATATTTTATTTTTTTGATTCTTAACTTTATATCGATAGTTTGTCCTTTTTTAATGTATAACGAGCCGCCATCGGGAATACTGAAGTTGTCATTATTAACCGAAAGGACGCGTCGATTTTTTGCAACTTGACGATGAGGACTTCGCCCGGGTTAAAAAAGCGTGGGAGGTTGTTGCCGTAATCCTGCTCAATCTGCTTTTTCTTTACGCTGCCGTAACGGCGCACAACGGCGCATAACGCTCGCGCTTTTTTTTGTAAACCCGCGGATTTCGGCCACAGCCTCACCCGACAGCAAAACGACGGCCAGAAGGTTCGGCACAGCCATCAATCCGTTGAAAATGTCCGATAAGTTCCAGACGGTTTCAAGCCTCGTAACGCAGCCCAGGAACGCCGCTGCGATATAGGCCGCTTTAAAATACGGCACAGATTTCAAGCCGAACAGAAACTCACAGCCGCGCTCGCCGAAATAGGACCAGCCGATAATCGTCGCGAACGCGAACAGCCCAACCGAAACCGCGATAACCCATTCGCCCGCGCCGCCCATAACGCTTGAAAATGCCCGCGCACCGAGTTCAACCCCGTTAGGCCCGGAGCCGGGCTGCCACACACCCGCGCACAGAAACGCCAGCGCGGTCAGCGTGCACATGACGACGGTATCCACAAACACCTCAAAAATCCCCCACATTCCCTGCACAGCCGGTTCGCGCACATCCGCGGCGGCGTGAATAACCCCCGCCGTACCAAGCCCCGCTTCATTGGAAAAGACACCGCGGGCTATACCGTACCGGGCCGCTTTCGCCATGCCATAGCCGGCCGCGCCGCCCGCCGCCGACTTCAGAGTGAAGGCTCCGCAAAGAATCTCTTTCAAAACAGACGGAACATTTTCCAGGTTTTTTAATATAACAATCAGGCAGGCGGTTATAAAGAGCATCGACATAAGCGGAACGGTTTTTTCGGCGACAGCCGCGATTCGTTTGATGCCGCCGGCAATCACAAGGCCCGCTAAACAGGCCGTGATAAAGCCGGTAACCGCGGGTTTCAGGCCAACGGTTTCTTTTAAAGCAGCCGAAATTGAGTTTGCCTGCGTCATGTTGCCGATACCGAGGGATGAAACGGTCAAAAACAGCGCGTAAGCGCCGGCTGCCTTTTTCATGCCCAACCCTTCCCGCAAATAGGTCATCGCGCCGCCAATCCATTCCCCGCGGCTGTTTTTGCGGCGGTACTTGATGCCCAGAATATTCTCCGCGCAGGAGGTCATCATGCCGAGGCCGGCCGATATGAGCATCCAGAACACGGCGCCGGGGCCGCCGGCGTTGATGGCCGTGGCTACGCCGACAATGTTGCCGGTGCCGATGCACGCCGCCAAAGCGGCCGTTAAAGCCTGAAACTGTGAGATGGATTTGGCATCCCTGCTTTTTCTGACACTCTTATCCTTTACCACGGCAACCAGCGTGCTTCGAAGCCAAAGCCGTGCGTGGGCTATTTGAAAAAAACCTGTTTTGGCGCTCAGATACAGGCCCGTCCCCAAAAAAGCGGCGAGCATCGGCGGACCCCACAACGCCCCGCCGGCGGCCTCGATGAACCGATCGAAGAAAATGCCCATAGCCGCCTCCTTGTTCGAATCAACGCTTTCTATAGGATATATGCGGCATAGTCCGCCCGATATGAATCGCACCGGGCACGGGCAGGATAGGCAGCGGCTGTTTTTACAACATATAAAAATATGTAATTTAACCTGAAAGAGGTAACGGTATGTGCGGTATCATCGGTTATAACGGAAACGGCCCGGCAGTCGGCATTCTTTTGACAGGCCTTGAGAAGTTGGAATACAGAGGTTATGATTCCGCGGGTATCGCGGTTTTTCAAAACGAAAGGCCGCGGGTCGTCAAGACGGAAGGAAGGCTTGCCAACCTGCGTGAAAAAATCGGCACGGAGGAGCCCGTGAACGGGAGCGTCGGCATCGGTCATACCCGTTGGGCAACACACGGCGCCCCGACGGGCGCGAACGCGCACCCCCATCAAAGCGATACGGGCCTGTTTACCGTTGTTCACAACGGAATTATCGAGAACTACGCGCGGCTTCGGGAAATCCTGACGGACGACGGCTATACCTTCACCTCCGAAACGGACACCGAAGTCATCGCGCACCTGTTGGAAAAGTACTATAAAGGCGACCCTGTGCAGGCCATGGTGCGGGCTTTGCCTCTTTTGGAAGGTTCCTTCGCGCTCGGCATTCTCTGCGCGGATTTTCCGGGGAAGCTTTACGGCGCCCGGCGTTCTTCGCCGTTGATTGCCGGGCTTGCCGAGGACGGAAGCTTTCTCGCGTCGGACATCGCGGCGCTGCTGCAATACACCAACGAGGTATACCGGTTCGACGACGGGGAATTGGCCGCCCTTGGAAAAGACTCCGTTGAGTTCTTTAACAGCGGCGGCGAAAAGGTGCAAAAACACAAAGCAGTCGTCGACTTGTCACCGGAATCCGTGGAAAAGGGCGGGCACGAGCATTTTATGCTCAAAGAAATCATGGAACAGCCCGAAGCCATTCGAAACACGTTGCTGCCTTACCGCGATAAAAACGGTAAAATCGTGATAGAGGAACTGGCGCTGTCGCCCGCGGATATTCGGGAAATAAACAAAATATTCATCGTCGCGTGCGGTTCCGCCTACCACGCGGGGATTGTGGGCAAGTATGTGTTCGAGGAGCTTCTGCGGCTGTCCGTGGAGGTCGACATCGCCTCGGAGTTTCGTTACAGAAGGCCGATTCTCGACGAACACTCGCTGGTCATCATCATCAGCCAGAGTGGAGAAACGGCGGACACACTCGCCGCTTTAAGGGAAGCGAAAAAACGCGGCGCAAAGCTGCTTTCCATCGTCAATGTAAAAGGCAGCTCCATCGCCCGCGAAAGCGATATGGTGCTTTATACAAAGGCCGGCGCGGAAATCGCCGTTGCCACGACGAAAGCTTACAGCGCCCAGCTCGCGATGCTTTATGTCATCGGCGCGTATTTCGCCCAGCAACTGAAAACCGTCGCGGGCCAAGCCCTCGCCGAACTGATAAGCGCGCTTGCCGCCCTGCCGGAAACGGTCAGCCGGGCGCTCGAACTGTCCGGAACCGTCGAGGACATCGCCGCCGCGTATTACACGCACGACCACGCCTATTATATCGGCCGGAACCTCGACTACGCGGCGGCGCTCGAAGCGTCCCTGAAGCTCAAAGAAATCAGCTATATCCACTCCGAGGCATATCCGGCCGGCGAGCTGAAACACGGAACGATATCGCTGATTGAGGAAGGAACCCTTGTCATGGCGCTTTGCTGCAGCAGCAGGCTGCTGTTAAAAACCGCGGCGAACATCAAAGAGGTCAAAGCGCGCGGAGCCGGCGTTGTCTGTGTGTGCACGCCGGATACGCAGGCGGATCTCGAGGCGGACCGTGTCATTACGGTACCGCACACGCACCACTTAATTATGCCTTCCGTCGAGGTCATCCCGATGCAGCTTTTCAGTTATTATGTGGCAAAATTACGCAATTGTGACATTGACAAACCGAGAAACCTTGCAAAATCGGTAACCGTGGAGTAAACTGAACTAAACTCCGGCAATTACCGAGGGAAAAGGAGCGTTTCTCTTCATGAACAATACACAACTGCAGCCCAACAGCGGAAAACAGCTTGACATCGACACGGAATTCGGCCGTTATCTGCGCCTGCCGGTCAAAACCCATGTCGTGATGAAGGACGACAACCTAGAGAGAATATTGGACACCTACGCAAAGCCACACCTGAAAGAAGGCGATATGATTTTTATCAGCGAAAAAATCGTCGCGATCACCCAGGGGCGCGCTTTTGACATTGACGAGATTAAACCGTCGCGTCCGGCGAAATTTTTAAGCAAATTCGTCTATAAAGCGCCGTATGGCATCGGCCTGGGCAGTCCCTGGACGATGGAGCTTGCCATTCGGGATGTCGGGCTGCCCAAAATACTCCTGGCCGCTTTCTGTTCCGCGGTGACCAAACCGTTCGGCGTCCGCGGTGTTTTTTATAAAGTGGTCGGCGACAAGGCAAGGGCAATCGACGGTCCCTGCGACTATACCCTGCCGCCCTATAACCATTATGCCAAAATGGCGCCGAAGGACCCCGACGCGGTGGCTGAAAGGCTTGAGAAACACACAGGCATGCCCGTTGTCATCATCGACGCGAACGACATAGGAAGAGAAATTCTCGGCGTTTCAAACAAGAGCATTGATATCAATTTTTGCAAGGCCGTTTTCGCGGACAACCCACTGGGCCAATCCCGCCAGCAAACGCCCGTCGCGATTGTCCGAAAGGCGGAATAGCCCGGGCGGCTCGATCCCGCCGAGAAATCAGAGCAGGAGGAAACATATGAACGAAGAACTTATGCAGATACCGAAACGAGTCAAAGAGCTGCGCGAAATCCTGGATATTTCCGCCATGGAAATGGCGCAAAAACTCGGCGTCGGCCTCGCGGAATACAACTGCTTTGAAACCGGCGAAAAAGACATTCCCATCAGCACTCTTTATGAAATCGCCTCCATTCTGCAAACCGACTTCACGGTTTTGCTCACGGGTGAAACGCCGCGCATGAACACCCACACGGTCGTGCGAAAAGGGGAAGGCGTCGCGGTCGACCGATACGCCGGGTATCACTTTGAGAGCCTGGCTTTTAACTTTATCAACCGGACAATGGAGCCCATGCTCGTAACGCTTGACAAGAAGGAAACGGAACCCGCCCTTGTCGTTCACACGGGCCAGGAGTTCAATTTCGTCCTGGAGGGCAAAATGAAAGTCACCGTCGGGAAGAATGTGTTCCTGCTTGAGCCGGGGGACAGCATTTATTTCAACCCCTCCCTGCCCCACGGCCAGGCGGCCGTCGAGGGACCGACAAAATTCCTGACCGTTATCAACGAATAGGGGAAGATCCATGAATGAGATTATTAAACGATATTGCCCCCGTTTTGAGTTTTCCTCCTACGAGGACTTGAAAGCCAATTTCTGTTTTGAGGTGCCGGAGGACTTTAACTTCGGGTTCGATGTCGTCGACGCCTGGGCGGATTCGGAACCGGACAAGCTCGCTTTGCTTTGGACGGACGACACCGGGGAAATCAAAAGTTATACCTTCAAAGATATGAAGGCGTTGAGCAACCGCGCCGCCAACTTTTTTAAATCGCGCGGGATTAAAAAAGGTGACACCGTCATGCTCGTTCTCAAGCAGCGGCCGGAGGTTTGGCCCATTCTCGTCGGCCTTCACAAACTCGGCGCGGTCGCCATCCCCGGCTCTTACCAGCTTACGCTCAAAGACCTTGAATACCGCCTGAACATCGCGGAGGTTAAAATGCTCGTCACGGTCGGCGATAATGAAATCACACGGCACGCCGAGGAATGCCTGCCGCTGTGCGGGAGCGTACATACATTCGCGGTCGTCGGCGGCTCAGCGAAAGGCGCCGTCGACTACCGGGAAGAAATCAAACATTGCTCCCCCGAATTTCCGCGGCCGCGAGGCAGCGAAGCGACGGCGCTGCGCGACCCCATGCTTATCTATTTTTCATCGGGCACGACGGGCATGCCGAAAATGGTCCGGCACGACCATTCCCACCCGCTCGGCCAGACGGTCACGGCGAAATACTGGCAGTGCGTCATCGAAAACACGGTGCACCTGACCCAGACGGATTCCGGCTGGGCGAAGTTCGCCTGGGGCAAGATTTACGGCCAGTGGATTTGCGGCGCGGCCATCGGCGCTTATGACACGGAAAAGTTTGTGCCGGAAAAAATGCTCGACGCCATCGAGCGCCTGAAACCCGCGACCCTTTGCTGCCCGGCGACCATGTTCCGGTTTTTCATCAAAGAAGACCTGTCCCGGTACGATTTCAGTTTTATCAAGCACGCCTCGCTCGCGGGCGAGCCGCTCAACCCGGAAGTGTTCAAGAAGATCGAGACCATGACGGGCATGCGGGTCCACGAGGGGTTCGGCCAAACCGAATCCTCCGTGCTGCTCGCGAATTTCCCCTGGATGGAAATCCGGCCCGGTTCCATGGGCAAGCCTTCCCCCGTCTATGACATCGCTCTTCTTGACGAAAACGGGAACGAATGTGAAGACGGCATCGTCGGCTCGATATGCATCCGGGGTATCAAAGAAAACCATCCGACCGGCCTGTTCGTCGAATACTGGAAAGACGACGGCGCCATGGCCAAGAGTTTTCACCACGGCGCCTATGACACCGGCGACACGGCGTGGCGCGACGCGGACGGCTATTACTGGTTTGTCGGGCGCAATGACGACGTCATTAAGTGCTCGGGTTACCGCATCGGACCGTTCGAGGTGGAAAGCGCCTTGATGGAACACCCCTGCGTGCTCGAATGCGCGGTCACCGCCCTGCCGGACCAAATGCGCGGCGAGGTGGTCAAAGCGACGGTCGTGCTCGCGAAGGGCTTCGAGCCTTCGGAAGAATTGAAAAAAGAGCTGCAGAACCACGTCAAGAGCGTCACGGCTCCCTACAAATACCCGCGGGTCATCGAGTTTGTCACCGAACTGCCGAAAACGAGCAGCGGTAAGATTAAGCGAACCGATATCCGGGCTATGGACTTGCAGAAGCTTGCGAAGCAATAATACGGCGGTCGCGGCGTTAAATTTCGCCTTTTCTGTATTACGGCGGAAAGAATTGAAATACTAATCAATATCCTTATTATTAAGAGGAGTTGATTGGTTATGTTTTTCAAAAAAAAGTCAAAGCGGGATAAATTCGAAAAAACCGTTCTGAAGAACCCCTATGAGGATAAGCACGATTTATGGGAAACAGCCGAGGAGGAAGTGCCAAGCGACACGCTCGGCAGTTATACGGGTGTTCCGTTTGACGATTTCATTCCCGAACAGGACGCCGACGACCTGTAACCGCTCGTTTTCCTATTCTCTCTTGACTAATCCATCCCGCGGAATTAAACTATACTATACTATCCTCGGCTGTACAGAAAGGGAGATTATAGTATGAAGGTGTTTATGATCGGCGGAACGGGGCTTTTGGGATGCGCGGCGGCGCAGCTTTTTATTGACAAGGGCCATTCGGTCAAGTCAATCGCGCTGCCTCCCCTGCCTCAGGGCGCGCCGATTCCGCGGGAGATGGAACTTGTCTGGGGGAACTACCTCACGTTATCCGACGACGAACTCAAGGCGATGTTGGAAGGCTGCGATTGCTTTGTTTTCGGGGCGGGTGTTGACGAGAGGGTCGAATTCCCAGCCCCGGTCTACGCCTCCTATGAAAAATATAACATTGAACCGGTCAAAAGGCTCATCACGCTCGCCAAGGAGTGCGGGCTGAAAAGTTCGATTGTTCTCGGCTCGTATTTCGCGTATTTCGCGAAATCGCGGCCCGAAATGCGGCTGACCGAAAAGCACCCTTATATCCGCAGCCGCATCGCTCAGGAAGAAGCGGCTCTTTCTCTCGCCGACGAAAACATGGCCGTGAGTGTTTTGGAGCTGCCGTACATTTTCGGGACCCAGCCGGGCAGAAAACCGGTCTGGGTCATCCTTATCGAGCAACTCAGCAAAATGCCGGTTGTCACCATGTACCCGAAAGGCGGTACGGCGATGCTAACGGTCCGCCAGGTGGCGGAGACGATTGTCGGCGCGGCCGAACGCAATCAAGGCGCAAACGCCTACCCCATCGGCTATTACAATTTAACCTGGGATGAGTTCCTCACCATCGTGCACGCCGCCATGGGCAAACCGAACCGCAAAATTGTCCACATAGCCAAATGGATGTTTCAGCTGTTCGGCAAAACGATGCTCAAGAATTACGCGAAAAGGAACATCGACCCGGGCCTGAACCCCGTCGACCTCGCCGATATCATGTGTTCCGAGTTGTTCATCGACAAGAAGTGGAGCGTTTCGCTCGGCGCGACGAACGACGACATCAAATCGGCGATTTTTGATTCGGTGAAACTGTCTGTCGACGCGTTTACGGGCAGGCAGGAACTCGTCGATATGAAAAGCGAATGAGTTTACAGGGCAAAGCCACCTGTGGAAAGTGGGTTGTGTTATGGAAAAAATGAAGGAATATGTCGGGAAGAAGGAACTGCGCGCCTTGGAAATAGGCGCCTTGGGCCAGGGCATGGTCTACGCCATTATGTCTTCCTACATATCCGATTTTTACCTGAATGTGTTGGGTGTATCGGCGGTTTTTGTATTGCTGCTCATGCTTCTGGCAAGAATATGGGACGCCATCAACGACCCGCTCATGGGCATGATCGCGGACCGCTTGAACCCAAAGCGCGGCAAGATGAAAACGTATCTGATCATCACCCCGATCCCCATCGCGGTATTGACGCTTTCGCTGTTTTACGCGCCGGATATCCCGATGTCGTCAAAAATGGCGTACGCCGCGGTTACCTATGTTCTGTGGGGCATGGCCTATACGATGTCCGATGTCCCGTTCTGGAGCCTTCCGATTTTGATGACATCCAACCCCGCCGAGAGAGGCAAGGTCTTTTCGTTAGCCAGGACAACCAACGGGATCGGTTCCGCTCTGCCCATCGTTATATTTATGACGCTCGGTTTCCTCCTGCCAAAAACCGGGTTAAGCGGATTGCAGCTGGAAAAAACAAGATATATCATCATCGCGCTGTTTGCCGCTATTGTCGGTAATATTCTTTTCGCCAACACCTATTTTCATGTGACGGAAAGGGTGAATATACCGCGCAAGAAACCGGAAAAAGGAGAGGCGGGTTCGCTCAAACTCCTTTTCACCAACAAGCCGCTGATGCTCGTTTTGGTAATGGGTATTCTCTCCTGCGGCCGGTATATGTATCAGGTCGGCGCTATCCATGTGGCAAGGTATTCGTTCTATATCGGCCCTTCGCTTGCCGGTCTCACCAATAAAGAGCAGGATGAAATCATACAGTCGAGCATTTCCAAGGTCAATCTTGTTTTTGCCGTGGCGACAGCCGTCGGTATGTTCGGGACGATGCTGCTGATACCGAGGCTTATTAAGAAGTTCAACTACAAGCAGATTGTTATTGTTTCCTGTATCATCGGTTTTACCGCAAGCATGGCGATTTATTTTATCGGATACAAAAACTTTTGGGTATGCGTGCCGTTTCTGATTTTGTCATGCATACCGGCAGGAGCCATTAACGTATTGTCGTCTGCTATGATCGGGGATTCATTGGACTATATGGAATGGAAGACGGGCAGGCGCGAAAACGGCCTGGGATCGGCCTGCCAGTCGTTCGTCAATAAACTCGGCAACGCGTTCGCGACGTCTTTCATCGTTCTGATGTATAAATTGGTGGACTTGAACATCGGGACAATCGGCACCGATTTTACCCCGAATCCAACCATGCTGCCGGATTCTGTCAGGGGCGGGATGTTCTTGATTGTTTCCATAATACCGGGCATTCTGCTGCTGCTGTGCTGCATACCGCTGTTTTTCTATGACCTTGTCGGGGAAAAGAAGGATATTATCACGCGGGAGCTTCATGAGCACAGGGTGGCAAAAGGTATTGTCATCGAAGACTAACTTGAAATATGGGTGAAAGCATTTGTTTGAAACAGGCAACCTCAGAAATATAGCCATTATCGCTCATGTTGACCATGGAAAGACGACACTTGTTGATGAAATGCTCAAGCAAAGCGGCATATTCCGCGAGAACGAGCAGGTCCGCGAGCGCGTGATGGACTCCAACGATTTGGAGCGCGAGCGCGGCATCACGATCTTGTCAAAAAACACAGCCGTTCATTACAAAGGAACAAAAATCAATATCGTCGACACGCCGGGCCACGCCGACTTCGGCGGCGAGGTCGAGCGAATTCTGATGATGGTCGACGGCGTGTTGCTGCTGGTGGACGCTTTTGAGGGCTGTATGCCGCAGACGCGTTTTGTTCTGAAAAAAGCGCTGGGTCTTAAGAAAAAAGCGCTTGTGGTCGTCAATAAAGTGGACAGGCCCGGAGCGCGCCCCGCCGAGGTGGTCGACGAGGTTCTCGACCTGTTTATCGAGCTTGGCGCCGACGAATCCCAGCTGGAATTCCCCGTCGTGTACGCTTCGGCGAGAGACGGGTACACCTCGCTTGACGAAAACGAGTCCGGAGGGGACATGCGGCCTTTGCTCGACGCCATCCTTGAACACATCAGCCCTCCGGGCGGCGATCCGGACGGTCCGCTGCAAGTCCGCTTTTCTTCGCTCGAGTACGACGATTATGTCGGCCGAATCGGCGTGGGCCGTGTGGAACGCGGCCATATCGCACGAGGCCAATCGGTTGTTCTGTGCAAAACCGACGGCAGCGAGGAAACTGTAAAAATCTCGCGGTTATATCAGTTTGAAGGCCTTAAAAGGGTCGAGGTGGACGTCGCGGGAGCCGGCGACATCATTTGCGTGTCGGGTATCGACGGCATCAATATCGGCGAAACAGCCTGCAGCCCGGATCGCGTGGAACCGCTGGACTTCGTGAAAATTGACGAGCCGACCATCGCGATGAATTTCATCGTCAACAACAGCCCGTTCGCGGGCCGCGAAGGCCGTTATGTTACTTCACGCAATTTGCGTGACCGTCTTTTTAAAGAAGTGGAAACCAACGTCAGCATGCGGGTGGAGGAAACAGACTCGACGGACACCTTCAAGGTTTCCGGCAGAGGAGAGCTTCATCTTTCGATTCTGATCGAGACCATGCGACGGCAGGGATACGAATTTCAGGTCTCCAGGCCAAAGGTTATTTTTAAGGAGACAGACGGTGTTCTGCGCGAGCCGGTCGAGCTTTTGATTATTGAGGTGCCGGAGCAGTATGTCGGCGCCGTGATTCAAAGCCTCGGCGCGCGAAAGGGCGAGCTGGAAAATATGGCCGCGAGGGAGGGCGGTTCGACCCACCTCGAATTTCGCATTCCGTCGAGGGGCCTCATCGGTTACCGGAATGAATTTCTGACGGATACGAACGGCTACGGGATTATGAACCAGTTGTTTGACAGCTATGAGCCTTACAAGGGAGATATTCAAACGCGCGACCGCGGTTCCATCGTGACTCACGAGGCCGGCGTCAGTACGGGATACGGCCTGTTCGCCGCGCAGGAAAGAGGCAGGCTGTTTATCGGCCCGGGAGTTGATGTATATGAGGGCATGATCGTCGGTGAATGCTCAAAGAGCGGCGACATCGTCTGCAATGTATGCAAAACCAAACACCTGACCAACACGCGCGCCTCGGGCAGCGACGACGCGCTGCGTCTCGTGCCTCCCTCACACCTTAGCCTTGAGCAGTCCATGGAATTTATCAAGGACGACGAATTGCTTGAGGTCACACCCAAAAGCCTGCGTATGCGGAAAACCGTTTTATCCAAAGAGCTAAGGCTCAAACAGCTACACAAAAACAAGTAAACACTTCCGGCAAACCGTTATGAAGGGGTATGCCATGTTACAGGTTCTGTTCGACAAACCCTCGGCTGTCGCCCTTGGCAATTTTGACGGTCTTCACAAAGGCCATGCCGCGGTGATTAACGCTTCGCTTTCCTACGCGAAAGAGGGGCTTGTTCCGTTGGTGCTTCTGTTTGAGCCGCACCCCGAGCAAGTCATCTACGGCATTGCGCCGGCGGAACTCATGACAGCGTCCCTGCGAACGCAAGAACTTGGCCGCCTCGGCGCCGGCCATACTACCATACCTTTCACCGAAGTCCGTTCTTTGCCCCCGCGGGCTTTTCTCAAAGACATCCTTATGAAGAAACTCAATGCCCGGGCTGTATGCTGCGGTTACGACTACCGCTTCGGCTACGGCGGAACAGGCGGTGTGGCGCTGCTGAAAGAGCTTTGTCCGCAATTGGGCCTGAAGATTTCGGTCGTCGATGCCGTGTACTTCAACGGCAATCCGATCAGTTCAACGAGAATCCGCGCGGCCGTGGTGGCCGGTGAGATCGAACAGGCGAACATCATGCTCGGCAGAGCCTTTTCGTATGATTTTGAGGTCGTCGGCGGCGACCGCCTCGGCAGGCTCATCGGCGCACCGACCATCAACCAGCTTTTTCCCGACGGATTTGCCGTACCCAAACAGGGGGTATATGCGTCAAAAACTCTGGTCGGGGACGTCTGGCACGCTTCCGTTACGAATATCGGCGTGAGACCGACGATAGACGGGAACATACTGCGCAGCGAAACCTGCATCGCGGATTTTTCGGGCGACCTTTACGGCCGGAACGTGGAAGTCGGCTTGCTGAAATACATTAGGACGGAAGCGAAATTCCGCTCACTGAAAGAACTCAGCCTGCAAATCGAGACCGATATGCGACAGGCGGTGGAACTGTTTCGCGTAACCGGCGGGGTATGAACAAAAATATTTTATATTTCCGTTGCATAACTTTAATTGTTGTCTCCATGCTATAATAATTGGTTAGAACCGTCACTTTTTAGAAGGCATGGTGAACATATGAGGGCATATCTCGTTTTTGAAGACGGCTCGATTTATGAGGGGACGGCTCGCGGCGCGTTCCGTGAGACAGCTTGCGAGGTTGTTTTCAACACCTCCATGACAGGATATTTTGAAATTCTGTCCGATCCTTCTTACGCGGGGCAGGGAATTGTCATGACTTACCCGCTCATCGGCAACTACGGCATCAGTTTTGAAGACCTTGAATCAATCCGTCTGCAGCCGAACGCCTTTATTGTCCGTGAACTGTGCGGGGAACCATCCAATTTCAGAAGTGTCGCGACACTCGAAGAAGTCCTCGTTCAGTTTGGTGTTCCCTGTTTAAGTGATATCGATACCCGCAGTGTCGTGAAAAAACTCCGGGAAAGCGGGACCATGCTCGGGCTTCTGACACAGGATATATCGAGCATGAAGCGCTGTATGGACGTTATCTCGAAATACCGACACGTTCAACTTGTGGAAAGAGTCAGCGTCAAGGAGTCGAAAACACTCGGCGACGGCAACACCGGTCCTTCCGTCGCGGTTTATGATTTCGATGAAAAAATGAACATCACGCACTCCCTGTTGCAAAGAAACTGCCGGATTACCACATATCCGTTTTACACCACGGCGAAGGAGATTTTGGATGGCGGACATGACGGGATTATGCTGAGCAACGGGCCGGGCGACCCGGCCGAATGCAAAGGGATCATTAAAGAGTTGGGCACGCTGTATGAACACGGCATGCCCACTTTCGCAATATGCCTCGGCCACCAGCTTATGGCCCTCGCGACCGGAGGAAACACCGAAAAAATGAAATACGGCCACCGGGGTTCAAACCACCCGGTCAAGTTTTTAGCAAAGGACAAAACCTATATCACCGCCCAGAACCACGGCTATGTCGTCTGCCGGGAGGGACTTCCCCAAAATGCCGAAATACATTGTGTCAACATAAACGATAACAGCGTCGAGGGAGTCTTGTACCGCGGCAAGCCGGTTTTTTCGGTTCAATTTCATCCGGAAGCCTCCGCCGGGCCGAGAGACACCGCGTTTCTGTTTGACCGCTTTATCGACATGATGAGGGAGGGCCGGTACGTTGATTGACAGGAACATAAAAAAGGTTCTCGTGATAGGGTCCGGTCCGATTATCATCGGCCAGGCAGCCGAATTTGACTACGCGGGCACCCAAGCCTGCCGTTCCCTCAAGGAAGAGGGCGTAACGGTTGTGTTGGCCAACTCCAACCCCGCCACAATCATGACAGACGGCGAGATCGCGGACATGGTATACATAGAGCCTCTGAATGTGCGGACGCTGACGAGAATCATCGAGGTCGAGCGGCCGGACTCGATTTTGCCCACCCTCGGCGGACAGACAGGCCTGAATCTCGCTATGGAACTTGAGGAAAAAGGTGTGCTCGCCCAATACAATGTGCGGCTCATCGGCATATCGGCTATGGCTATCAAGATGGCGGAGGACAGGCAGGAGTTCAAGGACACCATGGCAAGAATCGGCGAACCCTGCATTGAATCGCTTGTCGTCGATAATATTCAAGACGCTCTGGAATTTTCCGGGAAGATCGGCTATCCCGTTATCGTGCGCCCGGCTTATACGCTCGGCGGCACAGGGGGCGGCATCGCGAACAATCCCGAAGAATTGAAGGAGATCGGCTCAAACGGGATTCGTTTGTCAAGAGTCGGCCAGGTTTTAATTGAAAAATGCATTTCCGGCTGGAAGGAAATCGAATACGAGGTCATAAGGGACGGAAAGGGCAATTGCGTCACCGTCTGCAACATGGAAAATATCGACCCGGTAGGAATTCATACGGGAGACTCCATCGTCGTCGCCCCGTCTCAAACCCTTTCGGACAAAGACCATCAGATGCTGCGCTCCGCCGCGCTGAATATTATTTCGGCACTGGGGATACAAGGCGGCTGCAATGTTCAGTTCGCGCTTTATCCCGACTCTTTTGAGTACGCCGTCATCGAGGTTAACCCTCGTGTTTCGCGTTCCTCGGCTCTCGCGTCGAAAGCTACCGGTTACCCAATAGCGAGGGTTGCTGCGAAAATCGCCTTAGGCCTGGGCCTCGACGAAATACCCAACGCCATCACCGGAAAAACCTTCGCCTGCTTCGAGCCGGCTCTGGATTATGTGGTCGTTAAATTCCCGAAATGGCCTTTCGACAAATTCGTCACCGCCAAACGCACACTCGGCACGCAGATGAAGGCGACCGGAGAAGTGATGGCGATTTCGCGTTCTTTCGAATCCGCGCTCCACAAGGCGGTCAACTCGCTTGAGGAGAATAAGGACAGCCTGCTTATCCCTTCTCTTCTGGCTTTAAGCGCGGAGGAACTTCGCGCGCTTTTACACAACATCGACAACAACCGGATATATACGGTCGCGGCGGCGTTGTTCCACGACATCTCAAAAGACGAAATTTTTGAAATTACCAAGATAGACCGATGGTTCCTCGATAAAATTCTGAACATCGTGAAGATGGAAAAGCGTCTGCGAAGCGGCATTTGTGACCGCGACACCCTGCTTTCCGCCAAAAAAATGGGGTTTACCGACTCGATGATTGCCAGAAACGTCGGCATTACGCCCGCGGCCGTTAAAAACATGCGGATGATGTGGAACATCGTTGCGTCATTTTCCATCGTCGACACCTGCGCGGCAGAGTTCGCCGCGCAGACGGCGTATTATTATTCGGATTACGGCGTCGAAAACGAAGTAAACCCGGCCTGCTCGCGCAAAAAGGTTCTTGTTCTGGGTTCGGGGCCGATACGAATAGGCCAGGGCATCGAGTTTGACTACTGCTCGGTGCACAATATCTGGGCTCTGAAAAAAGCGGGTTGCGAGACGGTGATCATTAATAACAACCCCGAAACGGTTTCGACCGACTTCGATGTCGCGGACAAGTTGTATTTCGAGCCTCTGACGCCGGAATATGTCACAAACATCGTGGAACTCGAAAAGCCCGACGGCGCGATTGTGCAATTCGGCGGGCAGACTGCCATAAAACTGACGAAAACGCTGCATGATTTGGGCGTTCATATTTACGGCACCGATGCCGACCATGTCGACGCCGCGGAAGACAGGGAACGCTTTGACGAAATACTGGAACTGTGTGACATCACGCGGCCGAAAGGGCTGACCGTCTTCACCAAAGAGGAGGCTCTTCTGGCGGCGCATTCCCTTGGATATCCCGTTCTGGTCCGGCCCAGTTATGTTCTCGGCGGCCAGGGCATGCAAATAGCGGTGAGTGACGACGATATCCATGAGTTTATGGATATTATTACTAGAACAGTCCAGGAGCACCCTGTCCTTGTCGATAAATACATCATGGGGCAGGAGGTCGAGGTTGACTGCATCTGCGACGGAACAGATATATTGATTCCCGGTATCATGGAACATGTCGACAGAGCGGGAATCCACTCGGGTGACTCCATTTCCGTTTACCCGGCGGTTACTTTGAGCGCCGGCATTCAGGGCACCATCGTGGATTATTCCCGCCGGCTCGCCTCCGCGCTGCAGGTAGTCGGTATGATGAATATCCAGTTTATCGTCTACCGCGGCACCGTCTATATCATTGAAGTCAATCCGCGGTCCTCACGCACCGTGCCGTATATCAGCAAGGTGACCGGCATTCCCGCCATCGAATTGGCCACGAGGGCAATGCTCGGTGAGAAACTGCGCGATATGGGTTACGGCACAGGGCTTTATAAAAACAGCGGTTATTACGCCATTAAACTGCCGGTTTTTTCGTTTGAAAAGATAATCGGCGCCGACACGTCGCTCGGCCCCGAGATGAAATCGACGGGCGAGGTGCTCGGGCTGTCGCGCGATTATAACGAGGCTCTGCTCAAGGCGTTCGAGGGCGGCGGGGTTCATCTGCCCAAAAACGGCAAGATTATCATCACTGTCCGCAACAAGGACAAAGACGAAATTTGTGACATCATCAAGGGTCTCAACGACGCGGAGTTCGAGTATTATGCCACGCCGGGGACGTGGAAAGCTCTTAAAGAAGCCGGGATAGAAGCCAGGCAAGTCAATAAAATATCGGGCGAAAGCCCCAACATACTGGATATGCTGCGTGAGGGCGGCGTATCGCTTATCATCAACACCCCCACCCACGGCCGGCTTGAAAACCGGGACGGTTTCAAACTGCGCCGCTTAGCGGCGGAAGCGGGCACAGCCTGCTTAACCTCGCTCGACGCCGCCAGAGTACTGATGGAAAGCACGCGCATCGTCGCCGGGGAGGTTCTGAACGTAACGGATATCTCAAAAATATTTAACGATAAGGAACAGTAGCAATGCTTTTCTCCGGTTCGATATTTCTTTTTATGTTTCTGCCCTGCGTTCTGTTCGGCTATTATGTGTTGTTCCGCAAAAGCCGTCTTCTTCAGAATCTGTTTCTGCTGTGCGCCTCTTTATTGTTCTATGCCTGGGGGGAACCGAAATTTGTTCTTGTGATGATACTGTCCATCGCCGCCAACTGGTTTTTCGGCTTGCTTGTCCACAAATACAAAGGGCGCAAAACTTCGATCCGTTTGGTCTTGACACTCGCGGCGATGTTTAACCTTGGCGTCATGTTCATTTTTAAATATTTGATGTTCACTCTTAACAATATTAACGGCCTGTTCGGCAGCGACCTGCCGGTGCCCGTTATCGCTTTGCCGATCGGCATTTCTTTTTTTACCTTCCAGGCTTTTTCCTACGTGCTCGACGTCAACCGTGAAACCGGTGAAATGCAGAAAAATCCCTTGTACGTCGGGCTGTACATTTCGTTTTTTCCGCAGCTTATAGCCGGCCCCATCGTGCGCTACGAGACCATCGCCGCGGAAATAAAAAACCGCCGGGAAACGGTGGAGGATTTCACCGAGGGAACGACCCGGTTCCTCATCGGTTTTTCTAAAAAGATCCTTCTGGCAAACAATATGGCCCTTATTGCCGACAGCGCGTTCGACAGCCGGGAAAGCATCTCCGTCGCCTTCGCCTGGCTGGGCGTGCTGGCTTACGCCTTTCAGATATATTACGACTTTTCGGGCTACTCCGACATGGCCATCGGCATGGGCAAAATGTTCGGTTTTCATTTTTTGGAAAACTTTGATTACCCCTATATTTCAAAATCGATATCGGAGTTTTGGCGGCGCTGGCACATTTCCCTAGGCACCTGGTTTCGGGACTATGTGTATTTTCCTTTGGGCGGCAGCCGTGTCAAAACAAAAAGCCGGTTGGTGTTCAACCTCTTCGTCGTCTGGTTTCTCACCGGCGTCTGGCACGGCGCGAACTGGACCTTTATCCTATGGGGCCTGATGTATTTTGCGCTGATCACGGCGGAAAAACTCTCGGGGTTTGAAAACAGACTTAAAAAACTCGGCTTGGTGAAATATGCATATACCATGCTTTTCGTCCTGTTTGGCTGGGTGCTGTTCCGCGCCGAGAACCTCACCGCCGCCGGCCTGTATTTTCGCTCATTGTTCGGGCTGGCCGGCAACGCGTTTTCGGGCGGCGATTTTGCCCTTCATTTCAACCGCAGCCTGGTTTTCCTTATCGCCGCCGCCTTGTTCTCGTTCCCGGTGGCAAAAACAATCCGGGCGAAGATAACGGGCCGACGCAAAGCACTGGATTTGCTGTATGTGCCGGCGATACTGGTTTTGTTTGTTGTCTCGGTTTCTTATGTGGTGAAGGGTTCCTATAACCCCTTCATTTATTTTAATTTTTAGGAGGTGACGCGATGAAGAAGAAAATAAACCGTCATCACGCCGTTACCTTTTTCTTTCTGATTTTTTTATTTGCTGTACTAACCGGAACAATTCTTGGGGGTTATCCCCGTGAATGGGAGAAATATACCGGGATATACGCCGGTTATCTCGGCGGGCAAGACTCCCTCTCCGCAAGAATAAAAGCATCTCTTTTAACGGCTTACGAGTCCCTGAACGATATAGACAACGTGATCTTTGGTAAAAACAGTTTTATCAACGCGTTTGGCCTCACACAGAGGGTAATCGGCAACCGGTTTATACCGGATGCCGGAGAAAACAACGATGTTGTCAAGCTCAGGAACGGCCAGTTGTCGTTTATCGAGGAAATAGACAGCGGCAATGTTCAAAACGCCGCGGACGAAACCGCGGGATTGAAAGCGTTCCTCGATAAGCAAGGGATCGGTCTGCTGTATGTTCAGCTTCCCGCGAAAATAGATGCCTGTGACAAACAACTGCCCGCCGGCGTATTCGATTACTCGAACGAAAACGCGGACGCGCTTTGCGTGGCTCTGCGCTCAAAAGGCATCGCGGTAATGGATATACGCGAAGAAATCGTTCAGGAAGGGCTCAGACATGAAACCCTGTTCTTCCGCACCGACCATCACTGGAAACCGCAAACCGGGCTTTGGGCTTCGGGAAGAATATGCGGCAAGCTCAACGAGGATTTTGGTTTCGATATTGATACCGCGCTGTTGAAACCGGATAGCTTTGAGTCGCGCGAGTTTGAAAACTGCTTTCTCGGCAGTTTGGGAAAGCGGGTCGGGCGGTATTACGCCGGAACGGAGGATTTCACCGTACTGCTGCCGAAATACAAAACCGCCATGCGGGGACAGCTTTATGGTTCAGACGGCAGTATCGAAACAGTTAAAGGTGAATTTGAGGAAGTAATGATTGACTACTCAAAGATAGAACCGGTGGACTATTTCGATCAATTCGTTTATAATTACTACGCGGGCGGTGATATGCCGCTAAGTGTATTTACAAACAAAAATGCCGGGACTAAAACGATTCTGCTGGTGCGGGATTCATTCAGCTGTGTGCTGACCCCTTTCCTTTCCCTCGCGGCGTGCGCTCAGATTCACAGCCTCGACCCGAGGGATTATGACCATTCGGTGACTGATTATATTCATATGGTAAATCCGGATCTTGTGATTGTCGCCGTTACTCCCGCTTATATTGAGCCGGAATTTTTTCATTTTATGGGTAAGGTGGCGGCCGATTGAACAGCAGCTGGGAAAAAGTAAAAACTCAATGCCTAATGTGCGAAAAGTGTCCCCTGGCAGCGACGAGGACCAATATCGTCTTCGGCGTCGGTTGCGAACAAGCGGAAGTGCTGTTCATCGGCGAAGGGCCCGGCGAGCAGGAGGACTTGAAGGGCGAGCCGTTTGTCGGCCGTGCCGGGCAATTGCTTGACAAACTGCTTGACTGCGTAGACCTTGACCGGCATAAAAACATCTATATCGCCAACATGGTGAAGTGCCGCCCGCCCGGGAACCGGGACCCGCAGCCCGAGGAACAGGAAGCGTGCATCGGCTGGCTGCGTGAACAAACCCGCCTGTTGAGGCCGAAAATCATCGTCTGCCTCGGCAGAATAGCCGCCCAACGGCTTATCTCGCCCGATTTCAAGGTTACACAGGACCACGGGAAATTCATTAACAAAAACGGTACTTTGATGATGGGTACCTACCACCCGGCGGCCCTTTTACGCAACCCGAACAACAAGCCCAACGCGTTTCAGGATTTTTTGGATTTGAGAGAAAAAATCAAAGAAGTCTGTGAAAGGACTTACACGAACAAAACGGACGGCTGAGAGTTGTTCGCAGGCGCCGGGTTCTTGACATGCTTCGGCAATCCCTGTATTCTATATATAGCGTATCATCAAGAAAGGGATGTTTTTATGGACTCCATACTGTTCGGTGCCGGCCTCGTCAAACTGCTCATCAAACCGCTTTCCGCCATCCTCGCGGCGGTCATAGCCTTTGCCTCGAACATATTTTACAAGCCCGGCGTGATGGATATGCCGGCAGCGCCGGATGATTTCACTCCGGTGGTGAGGTTCACCGTAACGAGCGATGTTCATCTGAAAGACGCGGGTGGTGAGGCGGAGGCGTATCGGCTCGGGCTGATGATCGACAGCAGCTATGCGATTGCCGAAGGCTCCGGTTCCTATAAAAACCTCGACGCCGTGGCGTTCGCCGGCGACTTGACGGACAGGGGCTCGCCGTATACGCTTCAGATGTTTCGCGATATCTGCGGCGCCCACCTCAGGGGAGAAACGCAGAACCTGACCGTTATGGGCAACCACGAGTTTGGCTACGACAAAGAAAACACCATCGCGAACTGGCAAAGCATCGTGGAAATTCCCTACCGGTTCCACAAGGTCATCAACGGTTTCCACTTTATCGGCGTCGCGCCGGACCGGGGTGGAAGCGGCTACACGGTCGACACGCAGGTTTGGCTTGGCAAACAGCTCAAAGAGGCCGCCGCCGACAAACCCGATTACCCTATTTTCGTCTTTCAGCACCATCATATTTTCGGCACCGTTTACGGCAGCATGAGCTGGGGCAACGCCGATTTGAACGCCGTTCTTTCACAGTACCCGCAGGTCATCGATTTCAGCGGCCATTCGCATTACCCGCTTAACGACCCGGCTTCAATTTGGCAGGGCGCTTTCACGGCGCTGGGCACGGCGACGCTGAGTTATTACGAGATGGAATATTTCCCGCTGACGGGCGGGCAGTTCCCCGAGGGCAACCGCAACGCCGCGCAGATGTATGTGGTGGAGGCCGACGCGAACGGCGCCGTGAAGATCCGCGGATACGACCTGCTGGCGGGCGAATTCATCGGCGAGACCTACTACATCGCCACGCCGGCGGACAAAACAACATTCGCTTACAACACCGTCAACAGAAGAGATAAGTCGGAAAACCCGGCGTTCGGCGAAGACGCCTGCCTGACCGCCACCAAAAACGCGGACAGCAGTTATTCGCTCGGTTTTCCCGCCGCGGCGGACGATTTGATCGTGCGGCAGTATGAGATTCTCGTCAAAGAACAGTGGGGCGGTATCGTTTATCACGAGACGCGCCTTTCGGATTACTATTACACACCGGCGCCGGCTTCTTACAGCCTCAATATCGGGCAGCTTGAGAGCGGCAAGACTTACACGGCGACCGTCGTGGCGGCGGACGCCTGGTATATGCTTTCTAAACCGCTGACGCTTGCATTCAAAGCCGAATAAACAGTCGGGAAATAACAGTCACCCGGAATCCCTTTAAAGAGGGTTCCGGGTGCTTTTTTATCATTCCTTGCTACAAATAAAACAAGACGGACATAACTGTCCGTCTTGAGACTGTGAGGAGAGCCGGATACCGACTGTCGGTTATGGCACCAACGGCGTTATTATAAATTGCACGGTGTATTTCTTGCCGGGTTTCATCTTATACGGCTCGTGAAGGGTCGCGCATCCGGGCATGTCGCCCCCTACGCCGCGCTGGCCGGCGTCGAGATTCAGGGTGATAAAATTATCCGGTTTCAGTTCGTGCAAATGCTTCGCCTCGTCGATTTTCTCCTGGGTATAATACCCCGCGGAGAAATCAAAGCTGCGGCCGAAATCGGCGTCAATTCGGATTCCCGCCCCTGTATGGTCGGCGAATTTGACACCGCGCGTTCCGGAGCGGTTGCCGTTTTCCTGCGGGCGCATATAGCGGTGCTCGAGTTCGGCGACTTTCATGGCGTAACGGCCGATTTTCGCGCCGGTAAGGCGGTCCCGGTAACTTTCGTGCGGGCCGCGGCCGTACCAGGTGACATTCTCAAGGGATTTCGATATCCCCGCGCGCAAGCCGATCTTCAACACCGGCAGCAAAACGCCCGCCGCGGTGTGGCTGACGCTGACCGCGCCGCCGGCGCGGAAACGGTACAATGTCCGGATATGTTTCGCGAACGGCGCGAACCAGGTGACCTCCACCTCGATTTCCCCGCCGGGCAGCCGGGTTAGGGTCTGCTTGACGGGGGTTACGATCTTACTGCTTCTCTTCCATTGGTAGAGCGGATGGACGCCGGATAAAAATGGCGCGAAGTTCAAATACTCTCTGTCGTTGTCTGTCAGCGGGCGGAAGAAGTTCGGGCGCAGAGGCTGCGTTTTCTCGAGCATTTCCTTTCCGGCGTAACAAAGGGAGCACAGCCCGCCGTTTTTAATGACAGCGCGAAAGCCTTCGCCGGTGATTTGGATTGACCTGCCGGAATCGGACGCCGTTAACTTTCCGGCAGATTGCGGCGCCGGCGCGGGGGCGGTTTTCCGCAGCAGGAACTGGTCCCAGGCCTGCTCATACCCCGCTTTAGCCCAGGGTGTGTCGCGCGCGGTTATAAAGGAGACCGTCAAAAGCGCCTCGCCCGCGGGCAGCTCCTCCCAACGATAAGGCAGCGTAACTTGACAGGAAGACAGCGGTCCGGCCGGGAGTTCATCGAGCAGGCCTTCCTGCGCCGTTACCCCGTCGACGGTGACCGCCCATTTCAGCCGATAGCCGTCGAGCGGCACAAACAGATTTTTGTTAATAATCTCAACTATGCCTTTTCTTAAGTTCACGGCTTTGGCCGCCATGTTTGCGTACACCTTTTTGACCTCATAATAGGAGGGGTGGGGTTCCCGGTCGGCGCCGATAATCCCGTTGGCGCAGAAATAATAGTTCGTCGCGCCCTCGCCGAAATCGCCGCCATAAAGCCATTTTTCCCTGCCGCTTTCTTTAACGCGTATCGCCTGGTCGACATAGTCCCAGATAAAGCCGCCGCACATGTGGTCGTTTTTCTCGAAATCCTCGACATACTCGCGGAAATTGCCTAAACTGTTTTCCATCGCGTGGGCGTATTCGCAGTAAATGACCGGTTTGGTTTTGTATGCTTCCGCCGGAACGGGCTTGTTGTCCGCCGCCAAGACGTTGGCGATGTTGTCGTACAGGCTCGTTTTGATTTCTTCCTTGCCGCGCAGTTTGCGTACAATGCCTTCCGTGGGGTACATCCGGCTGATGAAATCCGATTTTGTCAGGTCGAAATCGCCCTCGTAGTGAATCGGCCGCGTGTCGTCGAGGGCGAGGGCGGCCTTTCGCATGTGCTTAAAGTTATCGCCGTCGCCCGCCTCGTTGCCCAAAGACCAGAAGCACACACAGGCGCGGTACCGGTCCCGAAGAACCATTCGTTCCATGCGGTCCACCACGGCGTTTTTCCACAGCGGATTGTCGCCCGGCACATTTTTGCGGCGGGCGCCGTGGGTTTCCATATCGCATTCGTCCATGACATACAGGCCGAGTTCGTCGCACAGGTCGTAAAAGAGCAAATCGTCGGGGTAATGGCTTGTGCGCACCGCGTTGATGTTGGCGCGCTTCATCAGGTAAAGGTCCCGGTAATAGCGTTCGCGCGGTACGGCCCAGCCGTTGTCGGGGTCGAAGTCATGGCGGTTGACGCCTTTGATAATGGCGCGCCTGCCGTTGACGGTCAGAACATTCCCTTTGATTTCGACCGACTTGAAGCCGATTTTTACACTTTTCCAGACAACCGGTTGCCCGGCGGTTGTCAAACACAACACAAGGGTATATAAGTTGGGCGCCTCGGCGGACCATTGCCTCGCGTTCTTTTCCACATGGCGCAGCCACAAATGGCTCCGACCCTCCCCGATAACGACTTCGGCCGCGCCAACGCGTTCTTTATCATGCCCGTCGAAAAGCCAGGCTTCCACAGCGGCTTCTTTAACCCCGCCCGTGAAGTTGCGCAGCGTGATATCGATATCGAGCAGGCCGTCTTCATAGCGGTCGTCGAGCGTGGCCTTCGGGTAAAAATCCTCGATATGCACCGGATCCTCGGCAAATAAAAATACCTCGCGGTAGATGCCCGACAGGAACCACATGTCCTGGTCCTCAAGGTAAGTGCCGTCGGTGTAGCGGAAGACCTCGGCGGTGATTTGGTTTTCGCCCTCAACGAGGTATTCGGTTATCCGGAATTCCGCGGGTGTCATTGAGCCCTGGGAATACCCCGCGCGTTTGCCGTTGATGTAGAGAAAAAAACCGGCTTTGACGGCGCCGAAACGCACGAAGATTTCTTTGCCTGCCCATTCGGGCGGCACGGTGAACCGGCGGCGGTAGACGCCGACCTCGTTTTGTTTTTGGTCGATGGACGGTATCTCGCTTTTTTTGACAGACAACGCTTTGGGGTAAAAGGCGCACAGGTAGATGGGCTTGCCGTAACCCTTCAGCTGCCAGACGGAGGGCACCTCGATGTCGTCCCAACCTGAGTCGTCGAAACCGGCGCTTCGGTAATCGTTCCGCATCGTTTCGACGCCTAACTGCCAATAAAACTTCCAGACGCCGTTCAGGCTTTTTTTATAGGGGCTTTCCCCCCCGGCTCGCGCCGTTTGGATGTCGTTGTACGGCAACGCGGGGTTGCGGCCCGGCTCCTTATTTTCGCCTATCATCCGCGGGTCTTCCCAAAAGTTTAACCTTTTTTCCATGTCACCAGTTCCTTCTCAGGCTATCTAATGCTTAATTTTCCGGTAAAGGGCTTCGGGAACGGTCTTTTTAAGTTTGGCCTTGATGCCGGTTATACGTTCAACCCTTTTCCTGATCGGATTGTTTGTCAAGTCCGTGAATTCGATTTTATAAATCCATTTGATATGCGGGAAGTACCAGAGCTTTTTCAATGCTCTCTTGTTGCGTACGGCAACGTCTTTTATCGGGTCCCAAAATTTGTGGGACACATAGGACGGAGAGCCCCAAACAATCAGATTCTTTATGTTATTAAGATTCTCAACGCTCAAATCCATATTCAGGTTGTAGTGGTTTGGGTCGAAGCCGGACACAAGGAATCCCATGGCGGTTCTGTAGCATTTTTCGCATGAGCAGCAGTTTGATCCGCCTTTTGACTGCCAGCACACCCTGAGTTTGACGGGCATCCCGGTTTTTTCACGGTAGCGGGCAATTTCCATAATTTTATCCTGCCGGCTCAGTTCAAACCCGTCGTGGTGCACGGCGCAGGAACCGAACCGCATCTCTCCTTCCAAAGACGGCATCGAGCCCCATATGAGGTTTTTATCCAAAACAGAGTAGGACGCGGCAAAATACAGCGTGCCGATTTGATTTTTCCAGGCATAAGGGGCGGCGTGGGCGGCAATGCCGATGCCGTGCTGAACGCCTCCCCACCAGATATTGTTCAGTGCTTTTGAAAAGTCCCTGTCCAAAGTTTCGTAGTTTATGAACTTACGAAAACTGCTTTTGATAAACGAGGCCTTCAGACCGTAAATTTGCGCCGTTTCCAGTGTGGATGATTTCACGTTTTCCCAGCCTGCCTCGTCATCCAAAAAGATGTCGGAACCCCAGACAGTCAATAAATCCGGTTTCTTTTCCGCATGCCTTATTAACGTGCAGTAAGAATCCACGCCGCCGCTAAAAAAAGCCGCGGCTTTGCCCGTGTCCTCATAACAGCAGTCTTCCAAGCATCCGGCTTCCAATCCGCCGGTAAAAGAAACGCCGGTACCGGCATACAAGGTTGAAAAATTCTGCCTGACCGTCTCCATGGTTTCAAAAAAACATTTGTCGGCGGTTTTAACCATGACAACCGAGCCGGTTATCCAGGCGACGGGCAGCACGTTTGAAAGGAACGGTATCGCGAGAATCGCTTCGGGAACGCCGCTCATGTCTTCGTCATACTGAACGAAAAAGGGATCTGCCGGTTTGAAATATCGCCCGACATCTCCCTGCGCAGTGTATTCATACCGAACGGTCGAGCCGTCGACAACGATTTGATTAAGCGTTATTCTGTCCATTCGGATGCTCCTTTAATAGCTTAATATATCCGCAAATCGGGAAACCTTACGTTGCCCCAATAATAGTTGTCGTAGATGATGGATTTGTCAAAATTCCTCGGTTCGACTTTTATGAAAGTGATTACGCTCGTTAAATGGTCAAAAACAGTCGACTTGCCGGAACTGTCGCTCACAAACAGGGCCAGGCTGGCCCTGTATTCGCCCGGGAAAAGAGCGTTTGTGTCAAAAACGAGGGTATGGCTGTATTCGCCGCCGGCTTTCGTGTCGCAAAGCGGCGGAGAAAGCGCTAACCCTACCGCTGCATCTTCCTCATCCCGGATGATTACCCGCAGTTTTACTTTTTCGGCTTGCGTTTCCGATTTCCATTTGATATGAAATCTCAGCTCGTCGCTGAGTCCGAGTTTTCTTTCTTCGTTATTGAGAATCTCAAAACTCAACAGCCTCGCTTCGCCGGAGGCTACAACCGCTCTGGCTACACTTGAAAGATCGTAAAAATCAGCATTTATTTCCCTTTCCTCGTTTAAATATACTTTAATGCCGCCTTCAACGTTACCGTCATATACCACCCTACCGCTGTGCAGGACAATCACCCGGTCGCACAGTTCACGGATGACGTTCATCTGATGGCTGACACAAAGAATTGTTTTGTTAGAGCGGGAAATTTCTTTCATTCTATCCAGGCACTTTTGGCGAAATCTCTGGTCGCCGACGGCGAGCACCTCGTCGATGATGAGAATGTCCGGGTCAAGATGAGACGCGACCGAAAACGCGAGGCGCACGTACATCCCGCTCGAATAGCGCTTGGCGGGTGTGTCAATGAATTTTCCGATCTCGGAGAAATCGACAATGGCTTTAAACTTTTTATCGATCTCTTCCTTTGTCATACCGAGAATCGCGCCGTTGAGGTATATGTTCTCTCGTCCCGTCAATTCGGGGTTGAAACCCGTGCCAACCTCGAGCATCGCGGACACTTTGCCGAGCAACTCGATACGCCCTTCCGCGGGTTCGGTAATGCGCGAGAGAATTTTAAGAAGCGTTGACTTGCCCGCTCCGTTCCTGCCGATAATGCCGACTCTCTCGCCCTGACGGATTTCAAAGCGGATATCTTTCAACGCCCAAAAGTCTTCTTTGGACTGTTTGGTCAGCGGATGAAACAACCTATAGGCGAAGTTATCGGCCTTGCCCTCAGCCTTTTCGCCTTTTTTCAGGTTGTGTTTAATCACATATTTTTTCCCGACATTCTCGGCTTTTATCACTACAGGGTTGTCATTCATTTTTCCTTTTCCCGCCTATTTTATTGTCGTTGCAATACTCGTTTCTACACCAAATCCACAAAAGTCCGCTCCCCTTTGCGGAACCGGATGATTCCCAAAGGAAACAGCAGGGCAATCCATGCAAGGGCTACCAAAAATGAAGGCCAATGAAAATCGTTGCTGCCGATGATACACCACTTGAACGCGTTAACAAGCCCTGCCGCGGGGTTAAGGGTATACAGAATCCCAACTTTTTCCGGCAAAGTGGACAATACATAGGTAAAGGAGTAGACAACCGGCGATATATATTGGCCTATTTGAATCATGAATGGAATCAGTTGGTTTAAGTCCCTGTATTTTATATTGCTCGGCGCGAGAATCAGGCCTGCCGAAGCCCCCAACAGCATCGAAAGCAACATAAACACCGGAAGAAGAGGCAACCGCGCATACGCCGGCGGATAACGCAATATCACCAGCATGACCCCCAAGACACCCAGAGAAACCAGATTATCCACAAGCAGAGCCAACGCCTGGCCGGCCGGGGCGATGATACGGGGAAAGTAAACCTTTTTCAAAAGGTCCGCGTTTGAGAGAAATGTCATTGAACAAATGGTTAAACTTCTGGCAATCAGATTCCAGGCGATCATTCCCGAGTACACCATGACCGGATACGGCGCGCTGCCGTCGGATGGCAGTTTCGCGAGCGTTCCGAAGATAAAACTCATCAGAATCATATTGACAATCGGCCCGATGACTGACCAGCCCAGGCCGATAATCGTTTGTTTATACCGGACAGTGATATCCCTCTTCGCGAAATTGATTGCGAGGCCCCGGTAACGCCAGATATCTTTCCAATACTGCAGGTTTTCGCCGTTCGGCTCAATGATGGTTTTTTGCACCCGTTGTTTACCCCCAAACAAACAGCTTATTTCGTTTTGCTTCCAAGACCGCTTTTGTCATATAAAATCGCGGCACGCATTCCGATTTCAATGGATTTTTCAATACAGTCTTCACCGATATTGTCCCATGTGTCATACCGTGTGTGATAGTATTTCTGCGGGTTATGGTTGACGCCGCCGAGTCCCGCGGAAGGCAGCCCCGCTTGCGTAAATGCCGCCGCGTCGGTCGAGCCGGGATAGACCGGCGCGCGTGAAAGTTTGATTCCCGCCGCCTTGCCCGCTTCAATTAAAAGTTCCACAACCCGCTCGTCGTTATGTACCATCCCTGTTTCGTCCCTGTTGTAAACCGCCAATTGTTCGATTTCACGCAAGGTCTCAAAAGGTACTATCACGGTTTCAACCTTGAGCAGTTCTTTCGCGTGCCTTTTTGCAAAATGTTTTGCCCCTCTTAAACCCGCTTCCTCCGCCCCGGTGATTAAACACCCGACTTCGGTGTTTTCAAAACGAAACCCTTCTTCCGCCATTTCTTTCAAAATCGCCATCGCGGCGTAACAGGCGGACAGATTGTCGTTCGCGCCGTCAACAACCACCCGCCAATTGATAAAAAACATAATCGCGACGCAAAACGGCAGCAGGGCGATTTGGCACACCATGACAATGTTCCAACCGCCTTCTATCGGCGGCGAACCGGCCAGCAGGTAAATAATATCGGCGATAAACTTAAAGAACATGCCGCCGATGGAACCGCAAATTATCGGGGCAAGCGCCGCCATCTGCCCGTGTATCGAATAGGTCCATTCCCACGATGCGTCGGCATGCCCGCCGAAAATGATACGGCGCTTGACCTCGCCAGCCGGCTTTCGAACCGCGTACACATTTTTGGAAACCGCTTTCGGAAACAAAAAGTCAAAATACTTCCTGTAAAACAGGAACTGGGACAGGAACATCAGGACACTGATCAATGTCAGCGCCGGCGACAAAACGGAGAAGAACACCGAAGGGATATACTTGTTCAGAACGAAAAGGCCGATCGAAACGATTACCAGCAAACCGGCTATCGGCATAAATCCCATAAAAGAAGTGGGATGAAGTTCAAATTCCTCCGTTTTTACATCGTCCGACCATTTCGCCAGCTCTTTCGCGAAATACTCCTGCGTTTCACGCTCGGTTACGGAGCCGGGGGACCTATTTTTAAAGTTCTCGCACACATAGCGGATACCCTTTACAATGTAGTCCATGGTCGTTTTCTTTACTTCCGGATAGAATTCAACGGACATGGCACTTCTCCTTTATATCCTATTATATTAATTTTTCCGAACATCGCCGCAGCAGTTTTTGTATTTCTTGCCGCTGCCGCAGGGGCAGGGCTGGTTGGGGCCGGTTTTTGCCGCTTTACGAACGGTTCTGCCTTTTTCACTGCCGTCGGAACCCGCTCCGCTTGTCGAGGTGATTTTGGCAACCTGCTCGCGCTGTGTCTCGCGTTCACTCCGAATTCGAATAGTCAGCATCTGGCGCACCGTGTCCTCACGGATAGAATTGCTCATCTCATCGAACATATCGTAACTTTCCATCCGGTAGGCGACGATCGGGTCCTGCTGGCCGTAGGCGCGCAGCCCTATGCCGCGTTTGAGTTCTTCCATCGCGTCGATATGGTCCATCCATTTGCTGTCAACATTTCGAAGCAAAATCATGTTCTCGAGCCGGCGCATAATCGGCTCGCCGTTTTCATCGACGCCGAATTCCTTTTCGCGCTGTTCGTAAAGCGCGCGCCCTCTTTCGAGCAGCATATCCCTTGCTTGTTCCCTGTCAAAACCGTGCTTAAAATCATCGGGCCCCGTCAGCCAGCCAAGGAATTTTTCCCGCAGACCTTCGATGTTCCATTCGTCTTTGCCAAGAGCCGCCGAACAGTAAAAATCAACCGCTTCAGCGATGCTCTCGTCAAGATATTTGAGGATAACCGGCTTGAGGTTTTCCCCCTCGAGGACCTTGTTGCGCTGGCCGTATATCAGCTCCCTCTGGCGGTTCATGACATCGTCAAACTCAAGAACATTCTTGCGTGTGGCAAAGTTGCGCGACTCGATTTTTTTCTGGGCGCTTTCTATGGTCCCCGAAATCATTTTCGCCTCAATCGGCATATCCTCGGGCGTTTTGAGCATGTTCATGATGTTGGTCATCCGTTCCCCGCCGAACAGGCGCATGAGGTCGTCCTCAAGGGAAAGGTAAAACCGGCTCTCGCCCGGGTCACCCTGCCGGCCGGCGCGGCCTCGCAGCTGGTTGTCGATCCGGCGGGATTCGTGGCGCTCGGTGCCGATAATAAACAAGCCGCCGGCTTCGAGGACCTTCCGGTATTCCGAGGTGATTTCTTCACGGTGCTTGCTGTTTAATAAAGAGTATTCCTCGCGGGCTTTGATTATTTCCGCGTCGTCGGTCTCGGCGAAACCGGTCGCTTCGACAATGAGTTCCTCGCTGTAACCCATGCGCCGCATTTCGGATTTCGCGAGGTATTCGGAGTTGCCGCCGAGCATAATGTCCGTACCGCGGCCGGCCATATTTGTCGCGATGGTAACGGCTCCCGGCTTGCCGGCCTGGGCGATGATTTCCGCTTCCTTGTCGTGGTACTTCGCGTTTAAAACCTCGTGTTTAATGCCTTTTCGACGAAGCATCGCGCTGAGGTGTTCGGATTTTTCGATGGAAATGGTACCGACGAGAACCGGCTGCCCTTTTTCATGGCACGCCGTTATCTGTTCGATAACCGCGTTGAATTTCGCGTTCTCGGTCTTATAAACCACATCGGTGTTGTCGTTGCGGATCATGGGCTTGTTGGTCGGCACTTCGACGACATCAAGGCTGTAAATCTCCTGAAATTCCACGCTCTCCGTCATCGCGGTACCGGTCATACCCGAAAGTTTTTTATAAAGGCGGAAATAGTTCTGAAATGTGATGGTCGCAAGCGTCTTGCTTTCGTGCTCGACATTGACGCCCTCTTTGGCTTCAATAGCCTGGTGAAGCCCTTCGTTGTAGCGCCGGCCGAGCATGATGCGGCCGGTGAATTCGTCGACGATAAGCACCTCACCGTCGCGAACGACATAGTCGACGTCCCGTTTCATCACGCCGATGGCTTTGATCGCCTGGTTGATGTGATGCTGAATCGTCATATTGTCGGCATCCATGAGGTTTTCAAGGTTAAAATACTTTTCCGCCTTCTCGACGCCGCTTTTCGCGAGCGTCGCCGTTCTGGCTTTTTCATCGACAATATAATCGCCTTCGGCGACATCCTCGGCGTTGGCTTTGGAGTCGATTTCCTTCACCTTTGCCACTTTTAACGACCTCGCGAAATCGTTGGCGCGGCGGTACAAATCCGTCGACTGGTCGCCTTTACCGGATATAATGAGAGGAGTCCTCGCCTCATCGATGAGAATCGAGTCGACCTCGTCGACGATGGCGAATGCGTGGCCCCTCTGCACCTTTTGTTCGATGTAGGGAACCATGTTGTCGCGCAGGTAGTCGAAGCCCATTTCATTGTTTGTGCCGTAGGTGATATCCGCCGCGTAAGCCTCTCGCCGCTCCTCGTTTTCCTTTTCATGAATAATCAAGCCGACCGACAGGCCTAAAAAACGGTAAACCTTGCCCATCCACTCGCTGTCGCGCCTGGCCAGGTAGTCGTTCACCGTAACGATATGCACGCCCCCGCCCGACAGCGCGTTGAGATAGGCGGGCAGCGTGGCGACGAGCGTTTTCCCCTCGCCGGTTTTCATTTCGGCGATACGGCCCTGGTGAAGCACGATGCCGCCGACGACCTGGACGGGAAAGTGTTTCATGTTGAGAACCCTTTGCGACGCTTCACGGCAGGCGGCGAAAGCTTCCGGAAGCAAGTCGTCAATTGTTTCCCCCGCCTCAAGCCTTGCCCGGAATTCGGGTGTTTTGGCTTGAAGCTGTTCGTCGGTGAGCCGGCTATATTCTTCCTCAAGAGCCAGAACCTTGTCTCTCAAAGGGAACAGTCTTTTTACTTCCTTTGTTGAGTAATCGCCGAAAAGCTTTTTCAGAAATCCCATTTGCCAATCCTCCGGAGTTATAATTAGGTTATTATAACACAGCATAAGCAGAATTTCATTAAACAATTGTAAATTGTTAGAAAAAACAGCAACAAACGGCAGTCGATGTCCCTGCCTCGAGAAGGAAGTCAACTGCCGTTTATATATTATTTTCAACCAAAGATTCTGTTATTCAGAGGCCGGCAAACCTTCACCGCTTATTTCTAAATAAAACTGAGGATTGTAATTGGGTTCCAATTCACCTGTCGCGGTCGGGGAGTACTCAACCTCAACTCTGATGTTTTCGTCCTGGGTGCCGGGCTTATATTTTAACCCATCGCTGTAAAAATAATCCTGCCAGGCATGGTCATAATCAAGATAGGCGTTGAGTTTGTCAATGATTTCTTTGACTTGGTCCTCGTCGACAATGTTCCATATCACCGTCACTTTTTTTCCAAACATACGGGAATCATTTACTTTTGTTACTTTTCCTAAGTTTGGAAACCCTTCAGGCAACATATCCGCCGGCCAGTCAACCGTGAAGGAAGGAGCAAGGCTGCCCTGGGGTTGCGAGGTCGTGGTTGTGTTATCCGCCTCGGCGGTGGTTTCATCACCCGAATCGGCAGTACTGCTTACATCACTCAAAGGTTCTTTCGTTGTTCCGCCATTATTATCATTGTTCGCGCAGGACGCGAGAGACAATGTCAGCATCAAAACAAACATAAGCGAAATAAGTTTCTTAAACATGTCACGGCTCCTTTTAGTTGATTTTTTTTACATTTTACCATATCCAAATCATTAAATCAAGTAAATCAGGCGTGGCAGGAATATAAGGACATTTGTTTTGCCCGGGCGCTCTTTTATTTTTTCATTGATTACGGTATAATTGCCGTAAAAGCTGTACTGAAAAGGGAATGATGCTATGACAAAAAATAAAAGGGCGCTCGCGGCTGTGAGCGCTCTGAAAAAAGAATATCCCGACGCCGCTTGCTCTCTCGAGTCGACAGACCCGCTGCAACTGCTTGTCGCCACCGTCCTCTCGGCCCAATGCACGGACGCGAGGGTGAACATGGTGACACCGGAGTTGTTCGCGAAATACCGCAGTGCCCTCGACTACGCGGAAGCGAGACAAGAAGACATCGAAGAGATTATCCGTTCCTGCGGTTTTTATCACGCAAAAGCCCGCAACATAATCGGGCTGGGACGAGTGCTCGCGGACGAATTCGACGGCAAGGTACCCGGGACGATTGAGGAGCTCGTGCGTTTGCCCGGCGTCGGCAGAAAAACGGCTAATCTGATTTGCGGCGATATCTATGGCCTGCCCGCCGTTGTCGCCGATACGCACTTAATCCGGATTGCCAACCTTCTCGGTTTGGTGGATACAAAGGACCCTTATAAGGTTGAAACGCAGTTGAAAGCGCTGCTTCCCCCCGAGGAAAGCAACGCCTTTTGCCACCGCTGCGTCCACCACGGCAGGGCTGTCTGCGTCGCAAGGAAACCGAAGTGCGGTGAATGCCGTATGAACTCTTTTTGCCCGAGCGCGTTAAATTCGCCGTGACAGAAACTGCTTTATAAAGCTGTCAGGAGAAAACCGCATACTACGGCGCCCGCGCAGGCCGCGGCCGCAAGCATCAGCGCGAGAGCGAAGCGCTTTTTCCGGATTCTCGTCGGCGGCGGAGCCCCCGCACCGTGCGCTATTAAGTTAGCCCTCTCCCTGAGCTTGCCCTCGCTGACGGCGGCAAATTCAGGCTTGACAAAGAACAGCACTTTTTCAAAATATTCGCATTGTGTTTCGTTTACCTCGACGACCTGCCTGTTGACTCCCTTTATCATTCTGCAACCCTCTTTTTCATTCACTGCCTGTTTATTTTTGACTTCGGGCCAGGCAAATATACCGGCGGCGTGGCGAAAATTTTGATGGATTTTAGGTAAAAGGGGGAATTTATTTTTTTCTTATTCAGTAATAAATTTATTTTTATACGTTCGGTAATAAGCAAAAATACAAATCTTGTGGAAAACCATGTGGAAAATGTTAATAACCACGCAATTAATCCCTCAATAAACTTGATTTTGTACTTGTGGATAACTTATTTTTGCTTTTCTTCCTATACTTAGGGTTTTACAGCCTTTACGGATCTTGTGGAAACCTGCCGGATTTTGATGAAATCACGAATATTTGGAGTTGCGAAAAGAGGCATATTTGCCACCGCCGCTGTTTATCCGAGCAAGAGAAAGCTACAAAAGCTTGACATCATGACGGCATTATGCTATTTTGTTAGATGAAATACTGTGAGAGTATTTCGACGACATAACAAAGTATATTATAGGAAAACGAGTGTGAAGGAGGACAACCATGGCCGGTAAGTTTGTTATTAAGGAAACCAAAACAGGCGTGAAGTTCGATCTGAAAGCTGGTAACGGTGAGATTATCCTGAATTCGGAGGTTTATTCTTCCCTGGTGTCGTGCAAAAACGGCATCAAAAGCGTGCAGAAAAACGCGCCCGCCGCAGCCGTTGAAGACCAGACCGTAGAGGGGTTCGAGAAAGCCAAAAACCCCAAGTTTGAAATCTATATGGATAAAGCCGGTGAATACCGATTCAGGCTGAAGGCAACAAACGGGGAAATCATAGGTACAAGCGAAGGCTATCAATCCAAGAAGAGCTGCACCAACGGTATCGCCTCGGTTGCGAAAAACGCTCCGGACGCTGCTGTTGTCGAGGAAGAAAAAAAGTAAGCAAGCGGAACTTGCTTACGGCGTCAGCCCAAAACATAACCCCATGACGTAAAAAATCATGGGGTCTTCCTTTGTAAGCGCAAGCCGGTATTGTCTTATTCGGAATGATGTTGTATTTTAATACAAGTTTATGAAAGAGTTAGTGTTATAAATGAACGAACACAATGAATGTGAGATTGCCATACATACAGCCAGACATGACCTGATACTGACAGGAATTCGTTTTTTTGACCTAGTCCTTACTCTCGGCTGCGGCCAGGCATTCCGGTGGCGGTTGCTCAAAAACGGCTTTTGGCACGGAATCGCGTATGGGAAGGTGCTGGAAATCCGGCAGGATGAGTACGGATTACTGCTGAAAAATGCGACCCTGTCCGATTACGAAGCGCTTTGGGTGGACTACTTCGACCTCGGGCGCGACTATGCGTCGCTGTGCGCACGCTTAAGCGCGGATCAACATTTGAAGAAGGCAGTGAGCCTGTACCCGGGCATCCATATATTAAAGCAAGAGCCTTGGGAAGTTCTGTGTTCGTTTATTATCTCTCAGTGCAACAATATTCCGCGTATTCAAGGTATAATTGACCGGCTCTGCTCTTGTTTCGGTGAGAAAATCGGCGAAGGCGACTATTCGTTTCCGTCCGCCGATAAACTCGTCGCCCTGGAAGCGGGCGATTTGGCGCCGATTCGAGCCGGGTACCGGTCAAAGTATATCCTCGACGCCGCTCGGAAAATTTCGAGCGGCGAAGTGGACCTCGACTCGCTTGCCAGCCGGCCCATCAACGAGGCAAGGTCGCAGCTTGCCAAAATCAACGGCGTCGGCAACAAGGTAGCCGAATGCACTTTGCTTTACGGTTGCGGGCGGATGGAGGCTTTTCCCGTGGATGTCTGGGTCAAGCGCGTCATGGATGAGCTTTATCCGAACGGTTTGCCGGCTTGCGCAAACGGCGCGCAAGGCATTGCCCAGCAGTATCTGTTTCACTGGAGGAGGAACCTGTAAACAACCGCGGCAGCGATCGAGCAGGAGGCACTCCCTACTGCTATGCGTGCAGCGGACTTTCACCGCCAAGTTATCGCTCATGCCGGGCGCACTATATCAAAGCCCCGTTTTCGCATACGAAAACGGGGCTGTTATGTTAAATTGCGGCTTTTATATATTGATAATCTGCCATCCCATCAGTTCCGCAAAGTTTTCCAGAACATTCACAGCACCGCCGTAAACGATGGCCGCGTGGTGGGTGCCCCCGTGTTTGCTGTAGGTTTTCAAAAATTCCGAAACCGGAATCCGGGGTTTAAACCAGCCGCGTACGCTGTCTTCCATCCGGTCCTCGCCTTCCCTGTCCAGCATTTCCACAGGAGACAGTATTAATGAATAGGTGTTGTCCTTCCCCGGAGCCAGGTTGACAAACACGGCTTCGCCGCCTTTGAAACGGCCGTAAGCCACAACCGGGTTGTCCGCGTCGGTGAAAGGAAAGTTTTTTTCTTTAAGAACCGGTTTTACAGAGGAAAGGTTCAGGTTCATCTCGCCCATATGGCTGATAAAAATGCTGCCGTTCTTCCAATCTGGGCAAAACATCTCCACGAAGGAGGTTTCGGTATAGACAGATAATAAAGCACCCGTCAGGGCGGCTGTCAGCACATCCCCTTCCCCCGCGTAGCCGATGCCGCGCGCCATGGCTTTGCCGGCTTCCAGAAACGGCATGCAGGGAATGCCGCAGCCTTTGGTTATTGCCGGGAAACTGGCCGTGAATGCTGAAAAATTGTTATCTTCTATCCATTTTCTGACGGCAAGGCAGGCTTTTGTAGATTGCTTGTAAGTTTCATTATTGAGGTTTTCCGCAGCAAAAGACAGCCTGTCCCGGTTTATTTCGTCTTCAACCTGTCCGCCGGTTATTCCACGATAAAGGCTTGAACCCTCATCGCTGGTATAATCAATTGTTTCAATACCTATGGTTGCTTTCAGGACGTCATCCTGCAAGGCGAAATCCCCCATGCCTCGGAACGTCTCGCCCAATCTGCCGACCCGGGCGTTCCTGATGCTTCCAGCTATTTTGGCTGCTTTAACACAGTCAATAATCCTGTCCAGCACATCGGATTGTTCCCAATGGCCCGCTTCTATCAGGAAGCGCTTCCCGTTCCGAATCAGCAGGTTGCACATATCCTGCACGCCATGGATGCCGTGGTTGTACAGCAGTTCTCCGGGGTCCTGGGAGGGGCTGTAATCGAATGTCGGCGTGGTGTCCAGAACAAGAACCGGCAACTCTGTCTTGGCCAGAACGCCCGCCGATTCCAGCGATGGCGAATAAGCCAGATGCAGGGTGACGATAGCATCGGCATTCTCTGACTCAAAGAATTCTACGGCGGAGGCGAATTCCGGTTCTATGCGGCATACCGGAACGGTTATTACTTCCGCTCCCCTTTTTTCAAGTTCGTCGGCAATGGTTCGGTAGAACCCTTCTATCCTGTCTCTCAGTTCCGGCCAGGAATCGTCATAGAGTTTGATGTACAGCGGCAAAAGCCCGACTTTAAGGTTTTTCAAAATAAAGCCCTCCCGAAGCTTTATTCAGTATACCGGCGGCATTGTTATAGAATATATCCTCCATGTCGGAACGGGTCAACCCTTCCGCCAAAGCGGCCTGCCGCATCGCCTCGATTTCTTCATACATAAAGAATGTGAGTGTTTCGGCTTGAGGCCCTTCCACTTCCCGTAAATGTTTATCGACCGACACATCGCCGTACAGCCCCTTGGGAACAAGGTTGATATAGGACCCGTTTTCACATATCCGCCTTGTCCTCATTTTTAATATGGGCAGGTCGCTGCCGAACAAAATCCGTTTGGGCCCGACGGCCCTTATCAACTGCCGGAATACATCGCTGTTGGTATTGGCGGCAAAGTCAAACACCATGTTTTTTGTTTTTGAGAGCAGTTCAAAAGCGTTTCCGACATCCTCCGGGCAATACGCTCTGCCGACATGCGCGACAATCAACTTTACATTTGGATAGTCCCTTTCAATTTCGAGCAACTGGCTCAGGTTGACAGGGTCTTTCAACCTGCCGGGCCTCGGGATGTGCAGCATAACAATCAAGCCCAAGTTATCCAAGACACGAAGCTGATGGGGTGGCAGGAAATCATAAATGCATATTTTGTCTTCGGGAATAGAGGCGGGGGCAAAATTCAGATACACTTTGCAGCCCAAAAAACCGCCCTTGAGGATTTTTTCCTCGATTTCTGCTGCGCTCTGCTCAGGCTTAACCAGCAGCAGCGAAGGGATTGCATACTTCACGGAACTCTCCCGGATATAGGTGTTGCAGTCATCGATATCCACGTTAAGGCTTACCTGTGAAAAAATCAACGGGGTTACGTTTTTACCGGGAAACATGAGCTCATAGGTTTGCAACAGGTCTTCTATTGAATTTTCTTCAGCCACCAAAGACGGCCAGGCGACTGTCCTTACGGGGCCGCCGCTCGCTTCCGCCTCGAACTTTTTAAGCCAAACGTGGGTATGGATATCGATTATCTTATCAGGCAGAAAATCCCGGAGTTTCTCTTCATAGAAAAGTTTATCGACTGTTTCTGTTTTCAGCTGTGCGCTCAACGTTCAGCCTCCTTTTATATAACATTGCTGACAGGGTATTTCTCAACGAATTGTTCGTAATACCGATTGTATTCTTCATGTATCTTTTTATCCGGAGCCAGAAACCGTTTTTCAAAATTCATCCGGTTCCGGGCGTCCCATTCACCGGTAAACAGCCCCGCGCCTATGCCGGCGATGATGGCCGCCCCCACGGCGCCCGCGCAGGAACCGTTGACAATTTCCAACTCTGTACCGAGGATATCGGCTGCAACCTGCGGCCAGGGAGCCGTCTCGGACGGACCACCGACCATTTTTATAGATTCAGCCCGCATACCCGCATTACGCAACTGCTCCATTCGCATCCTTAAAAGATAAACCGTTCCCTCCATGATTGCCCTGGCAATATCCTCTTTCGGGCGGTTGTTCAGTTCGTCCGTTTCTTCATAGCGCATGGTGTTAACCAGCAATCCGCCTGCCCCGGCTTTAGAAGAAGAGGCCAGCCGGTCAAATTCTATATACCGTCCGGGAGAGCCTGAAATATAACGGCGGATGTATTTGTCAATATAATTGGCAACGCCGCCCAGCGAGAACATGGCACCCCACAAGCCCTCTTTTTGCAGAAAGGGGTCTATTAAAAGAGCTTGGCGTACAGCCATTTCCCGATTTTTTAAAGGGAAAAAACCCACCCAGGAGGTTCCGCAGGATAACAGCATCTGGCCTTCATCCAATACACCGGAGCCCCTCGCGGCGCAGGGGTGGTCGAAAGCGCCCAAGACAACCGGTGTTCCCAAAGACAACCCTGTTACCGCTGACGCTTCCGGCGTTATATGCCCTAAAACGGTTCCGGTTTTGCGTATCGGCGGCAATTTGGCTTCCGGTATCCCCAGCCTCTCAAGGTATGGCATATACCATGCAGCCGATTGCTGGCACTGGAGATAGCTGGTGGTGGCCGTGGAACTGTCTATGCCCCACTCCCCGGTCAACCGGAAGTTGATGTAATCGGTGCTCATGCATACTTTTGCGGCTTTTTGCAGCAATTCGGGATTATGGCACTTGAGCCAGCAAAGGTGCGCGAGCGGAAACATATTGATATATGGCCAGCCGGTTATTTCGTGAATATCCCGGGAAATCATCCTTCCAAATATCGTTTCCGTCTCATTAATGACCCTTTTATCCATCCAACTGATAGCATTCATCAGCGGATTGCCTTCACCGTCCGCCAGGACAGTGTTGCCGCTTGCCGACGCCATGCTGAGCCCGGCAACAGCAACGCCCCGGGGAAGGGTTTTCACGAGTTTTTGAATAACGCCGGCGGCCAGCATATAAAACTCTTCGGCGTCAAATTCAATAAATCCGTTATCGGATGTAAGATATCGGGTCTGTGCCCGCTCTTTTGCAAGGATAACCCCTTTTGAAGACATCAGCACACCTTTTACGGCCGATGTCCCCAAATCAAGGCCTATCAAATAGTTCTCTGCCCCGCCGGAAAGGTCAACCGGGCTTTTTGCCATATCGCAAATACCTCACTTTAAACCAAATCTACCCAGCATTTTTTACGGTCGGATTCATACGCCTTTTCCATAACGTATTGCACATAGGCGCCATCACGGAAGGATGGCGACGCGGGCTTGCCCTCATATACGCGACTCAAAAAATTATACTGGCAGTGCACATGGGCACGTATCCAGCCCAGCGAAAATTTTGGCCCGGGAAAATCGCCGCCCGGTTTTGCGAACCGTTGGACGCATTCTATTTTTGTAAACCCTTTGTCTCCCCCGAGTTCCGCGTCCGGCAGTGTGTTGTCGTAGAACTCCAGCCAGTTCGGCTCCATTAAATTAAACCGTATGGCTCCTTTGTCACCGTGAATTTCAAACCGAAGCTCGTCGTTGGTTCCCGTCGCGATTTTTGAGGCTTCAATGGTGCCGGAAACGCCGCTTTTCATTTTAGCGATCATGAAGACAAGGTCCTCGGCTTCGATATTCACCGGGTTTCCGTTTTTATCCGGTCGCTGTTTATACAGGATTCCCGTATGGGCCAGCACAGAAGCGTATTCGCCGAGCAGATGGTGCATCAGATCGATAACATGCGAGCCCAAATCCACCAGCACACCGCCGCCGAACTTTTTATCCTGTTTCCAGCCGATTTTCTTGTTCGGGTCCACCGAACCGGCATGCAGATAACAGGCGCGGAAGGAGGTCACCTTGCCGATTTTCCCCTGTTCGATTAACTCCTTGGCCCGCAGCGTAGCGGGGAAAAACCGGCACTGCAGCGCCATTTGATTAATGACCGGCGTTGTCTTCAGCAAGTCCGTAATCTCTTTGGTTTCCTCAAAATTAGCCGTAAGCGGTTTGTCGCAGTACACGTGTTTGCCCGCTTTAATGGCTTTAAGCACCGCGTCTTTGTGATAAATATTCGGCGTGCACACATCGATAATATCGATATCCGGGCAGTTAAAAATATCGTCGGAGTTATCGGTGGCAAACTCAAAGCCCAGGGATTCTTTCGCGTACTCCGTTGTTTCCAAAACCGAATCGCACACGCCGGCAAGCTTGATTTTAAACGGCAGCTTGCCGTAATACAGGGGGATGGTCTTATACCCGTAGGTATACGTTTTCCCCATAAATCCGAAACCGATGATACCTACTCTGAGTTCTTTCATATTTCTCAACCTTCCGAGATTATATTCAGCGCTTTGTCCATTTTGCCAATCAAAAAGTCAATCATCGCTTTCGTCGCGATTATCGGCGGTTTTGTCAGCGCGGCCGGCGGGCACTTGGCTTTGTAAGTCTGCGTGCTGATATCGATGCAGCCTTTGTTGAGGTTTCTAGTAAACAGAATCACTTTATCCGCTTCGAAGAAGAAGATACCGGACAGATGCCCTTTCCCTTCAATCCGTTCAATTAGGGATGGGTATTTTTCCGCCAAGCCTTTCAGCTTGCTTTCATAATACGCGCCTGTTTCACGGATATGCTCCGCGTTTTCCCGTGCGAATTCCATGGTGATCAAATACGCCAGGGAAGCCAGTTCTTCCTGCCCGTTGGTGACCAAAGCCCCGAAGAGGCTCAGGCAATCCATTTCAGCGGTCGTGATAATGCGGGAGGCGGCGTACTGCCCGCCCGGGAACCCTTTTCCGATAACCACTAAATCCGGGTCCAGCCCGTACTCCCGGAACAGAACCATGCCAGGGTACCACATGCAGGACTGAATTTCATCGCACATAACGGGCGTATCGTTTTCATGGCAAAGGGCATACGCCTGTTTAAGGAAATCTTTTTGGAGCCGGATACCGCCGTAATTCATCATAATTATTTCATGGATAAACCCGGCCGCTTTATACGGCGGTTTATTATACTTTTCATACTTCGTTTTGAAATCCTTAAAATCATTGATAGTAACCGGGCAGACTTTCAGTATCTCGGCTTCGCACATTTTTTTATAGTAACCGGGCCATAAATCGCGCAATGTCTGGGCCAAAACCGTCGTGCCGTGGTAATTCGCCTTGGCGCCGCCTTCATTGTCTGCCATGACGAAAAACACCGGTATTCTGTCCGCGTATTTCGCCTCCGGAGAATTATCTTCCAACTTGTAAAACCTCGCCAGCATCATCTTTATGCCCGCTTCGCAGGCCAGCGAACCGGTTTCCAGGTTGATGACACGGCTCAGCACATGGGGCTGCCGGGAGTTTAAAACTTGCTCCAATGTTTCCTCATCTTCTTTTGGAATACCGTTTACCGCCCGAACCAGTTCCCGTTCCAGCAGGCGGGTAATATAACCGCGGGAATTGTTATGCGCCGCGTTTGTGATGCCCAGATTTCCGGCGTTTTCCAGAAGTTTGAAGCCGGGAAAACTGTGCCCGAGCGGCGCGTGGTAATGCTCGCTTTTTGAGGATAGGTAAAGCCGTCCGTCTTCCCCGAGGCGGAGGTACCCCAGCCCGCCGACCGGGCTGGCATTATAGTTGGATGCTTTTTGGAAGGCTGCGGTGGCAGCGCCTGCGGAGGAAAACTGTGTTTTAGGAATAACCTGTTCCCCCACCCTGCTTAAAAAGCCGTCCATTCTCGCTATGAAGTCTTCCGGAATGAAGTCAATCTTTTCATCGGCTAGCCTGACCGCTTCCTCTTTATCCAACCCGTTTAGCAGAGTTGCTGCCGCGATGACCCTCTCCATGTAATCGGTACCCAGCAATTCCCGCAATGACCGTTTTATTGATTTCAAGACTCGCTTCTCCCTTTGTATTCATTTAACTTCGGTTTTTATCATATTGCTATAATTGTATCACTATGTTTATTGCTTGTACATAACCACATTAGCCGTCGAAAATCTTTTCAAAAAAAGTGCCGGCGTGACTAAATCACGCCGGCACGGTTGGTTTGTTGAGTGGCTGTCAGGCTTTGCCCGCGCAGCCGAGTACCGTCTCGATTTTGTGGGCTACCATGTTTTCGATGGCCTGCCTCGCCGGGGCAAGATATTGCCTCGGGTCAAAATGCGTCGGATTTTCGCCGAGATGCTTGCGAATGGCGGCCGTCATGGCCAGGCGCAGGTCGGAGTCGATGTTGATCTTGCAGACCGCCATCCTCGCCGCCTCGCGCAGCATTTCCTCCGGGATGCCGATGGCGTCGTCAAGAGCGCCGCCGTATTTGTTGATCTGCTCGACGAACTCGGGCACAACCGAACTGGCCCCGTGAAGCACGATGGGAAACCCGGGCAGCTTCTTTTCCACTTCCTTGAGGATGTCGAAACGAAGCTGCGGCTTTTGGCCGGGCTTAAACTTATAAGCCCCGTGGCTTGTCCCGATAGCGATGGCCAGGGAGTCGACGCCCGTGCGCGTAACGAAATCGTACACTTCCTCGGGCCTTGTATAGGACGCGTTTTCGGCCGAAACCTGCACATCGTCCTCAATACCCGCGAGCCGGCCGAGTTCGCCCTCGACGGTAACGCCGCGCTCATGCGCGTAATCAACGACCTTTTTGGTCAGCGCGACATTCTCCTCGTATGAGAAATGGGAGCCGTCGATCATGACGGAACTGAAACCGCCGTCAATACAGCTTTTGCAGGTTTCAAAATCCGGGCCGTGGTCGAGGTGCAGGGCAATGGGCAGGCCCGTCTCAATAACCGCGGCCTCGACGAGTTTGATGAGATAGGTGTGGTTGGCGTATTTTCTCGCTCCAGCGGAAACCTGTAGAATCAGCGGAGCGCGAAGTTTGGAGGCTGCCTGGGTGATTCCCTGGACAATCTCCATGTTGTTGACATTGAAAGCGCCGATGGCATAACCGCCCTCGTACGCCTTTTGAAACATCTCTTTGGTTGATACTACCGGCATTTGTTCACTCCCCAAATCAGTCGCTTGAATAAGGCAGCAACGCTATATGGCGCGCTCTTTTAATCGCCGTTGTCAGCTCCCGCTGGTGAATGGCGCATGTCCCCGTGACTCTGCGGGGAAGAATTTTTGACCTCTCGGAAAGGAAACGGACAAGCTTGCCGGAATCCTTGTAATCGATGCTGTCTATCTTTTCGACGCAAAAAGAGCAAACCTTTCTGCGCCCTTTTCTGTTTGGCCTTTTTTCACTTCTGTCATAAGCCATGGTATAACCCCCTTTACTCTGTTTTTCAGAATGGCAGTTCGTCGTCTTCGGTTAAGGTGTCGAAATCGCCCGTCGTTGAAGTGGAATAGGACGGAGCGGGAACCGACGCGGCATCTTCGGAACGGCCCGTGCCGGACTCCGATTTGGAACCGCAAAAACTGACATTCGCGGCGATAATTTCATACGCGGTGCGTTTGTTTCCGTTTTTATCCTCATAGTTTCTTGTTTGAAGAGACCCTTGCACAGCGATCATAGAGCCCTTGCGGAAATAACGGGAAACGAACTCGGCTGTGTTTCTCCACGCGACAACATCAAAAAAATCAGCCTGGCGCTCCTCGCCCGCCCTGACAAAAGAGCGGTCAACCGCAATACGAAAGGATGTGACCGAAACATTCGCCGACGTCGTGCGCAGTTCCGGGTCCGCTACGAGTCTTCCCACCATACATACACTGTTAAGCATTTTTAGCCCTCCTCATTTCTTCACGATAAGCGAGCGCAGCACGCCGTCCGTGATTTTCACGATACGCTCAAGCTCCGCCGGGAAATCCGGCCCGCTTGTGTAGTTGAGAAGAACATAGTAGCCCTCGGGTTCGTCGTTGATGGGGTACGCAAGCTTGCGCTTGCCCCACTCGTCGACGCTCTCGAGAGTGCCGTTCTCCTCGACGAGAGACCGGAATCTCTCAACGAGTTCGTTCACATTTTCCTCACCTTTTGCCAGCGAAAAAACCAGCATGGTCTCATAATTGTTTACAGGCATTCTAAAAGCACCTCCTTCCGGTCTTCGGCCGCGGTTCGCCCGCGGCAAGGATACTCCGCCGGTGTAAGAAATTCACCGGTTTCGGCCGCTGTATATTGCGGCAAATTGAAATTATAACAGGGGAGTTTTTCAAAGTCAAGTTGTATTAACCACTATCCGCGAAAAAACAGCGAATTTCTTAACTATTTGCACCCGGATCGGTTGCCCTTTTGTTTGACATGCCGAGGTTGGTATGCTATCATGGGCGAAATGTTTCTTTATCAATCAAAGAAGGTGTATTTATGTTCGCAAATTTGCTTGACACCATCGGTTTTGTTTCGAACTACGACCCGGAAGTCGGTGCGGGAATGCAAAAAGAGCTCGAGCGCCAAAGGCGCAATATCGAACTGATTGCCTCGGAAAACATTGTCAGCCCCGCGGTAATGGCGGCGATGGGCAGCGTTTTGACAAACAAATACGCCGAAGGCTACCCGGGCAAACGCTACTACGGCGGCTGCGAGTGCGTGGATATTGTGGAAACCCTGGCCATTGACAGGGCAAAGGAACTGTTTTCGGCCCAGGCCGCGAATGTTCAGGCGCATTCGGGCGCCCAGGCCAACATGGCGGTGTATTCGGCGTTTCTCAACCCCGGCGACGTTGTCATGGGGATGAACCTGGCCCACGGCGGCCATCTTTCGCACGGATCGCCCGTCAATATGAGCGGCAAACTGTATCAATTTGTCTCATACGGCGTCAACGACGACGGCTTTCTCGATTACGACGAACTTGAGAGGAAGGCATACGAAATCAAGCCCAAAATGATCGTGGCGGGCGCCTCCGCTTACCCGCGGATCATCGATTTTGACCGTATCGGTAAAATCGCGAAAGCCGCAGGCGCGTTGTATATGGTCGACATGGCCCATATCGCCGGCCTTGTGGCCGCCGGGCTCCACCCCTCGCCCGTACCGTGCGCGGATGTCGTGACCACCACGACGCACAAAACCCTGCGCGGACCCAGAGGCGGGCTGATTTTATGCAAAGAAGAGCACGCGGCCGCGATAAACAAAGCGATTTTTCCGGGCAACCAGGGCGGCCCTCTCATGCACATCATCGCGGCGAAGGCCGTCTGTTTCGGGGAGGCGCTCAAGCCGGAATTCAAGGATTATCAGAAGAAAATCCTCACAAACTGCAAAGCGCTCGCCAAAAGCTTGATGAGCCGGGGCGTTGACCTCGTTTCGGGCGGAACCGACAACCACCTGATGCTCGTCGACCTGCGCTCGCTGAATATCACGGGCAAAGAACTCGAGCACCGGCTCGACGAGGTGTATATCACCGCCAACAAAAACGCCATCCCGAACGACCCGCAATCGCCGTTTGTCACAAGCGGCGTCCGGCTCGGCACGGCGGCGGTCACCTCACGGGGCTTTGACGAAAGCGACATGGAAAAAATCGCGGAATATATCTACCTCGCCGCGACCGATTTTGAAAACAGCGCGGATAAAATCCGCGCCGGCGTCAACGAAATCTGCAAACAGCACCCGCTGTATGAATAGAATTTGAAACGGCCTTTCTGTCTGCCGCGAAGCCGTCTTAAAAAGCAATCCTCAGCCGCCTTCGCGGCAGCTCCTTTGGAAAAGGAGCCTTTCCAAGCCCTCTTTTCAAAAGAGGGTGGCAGACATCGGTCTGCCGGGTGATTTATTTTATACGATCTCCCCGCTTCGAAAAATTTTCACGACTGCGGCGTTTCGGCGGCTAAAATCCAAAGCCAAAACGGTCTCGCTCCCCCGGGGGTTGAGACCGTTATTTTCACCGAGCTAAAACCCGTTATTTGCCTTTGGCTCAAATTCTTGACATTCGCGCCTCCGCCGCGGTATAATAAGCGGCGCCGCTAAAGCGCAGCATAACAGAATAAACCGGGGTGTAGCGCAGCTGGTAGCGCGCCTGCTTTGGGAGCAGGATGCCGGGGGTTCAAGTCCCTCCACTCCGACCATTTCGAGTGTTCATAACGGATTTAAGTTATAAACACTCGATTTTTTGCTTATAAGTTTGTTTTCTGTGACTGTTCGGCAGATTTTTGGTATTATCATAATATTGCCGAATTTTAAGTATATTTCTGTCTTTTCGTGCATATCCGGCTGTTGATTACTTGTCTTTTCGTGATCCACATGTTACAATGCCGTTAACAGCGGATACTATTGACGCGGGAGATGATAGCATGAGGGCAACCGAAAGGAATCCCATCGTTCTGAAGAGAAAGATATACGATTCTCTGCTTTCATGGAAAAGCAGGAGCAACGGTGCTACCGCGTTGATGATTGACGGCACGAGGCGAGTTGGCAAGAGTTTTCTCTGCGAGCAGTTTGCCAAGAACGAATACAAAAGCTATATCGTTGTCGATTTCGGCAATGTATCGAATGATATCCTGGATTTGTTTCAAAATGAAAGTTTTGATTTGGATTTGTTTTTCACAAAGCTTTCGGTATTCTACTCAAAGTCTCTTCATGAAAGAGAATCGGTCATTATTTTTGACGAGGTGCAGCAATTCCCCCGCGCAAGGCAGCTTATTAAATACCTCGTTGCCGACGGCCGGTACGATTATATCGAAACAGGCTCGCTAATCCGATTAAGAAAGAATGTTCAGGATATTATTATTCCTTCCGAGGAAGAGCATATTGAAATGTTTCCGCTTGATTTTGAAGAGTTTCTGTGGGCGCTCGGCGACAAGGCGACCATTCCCCTTGTCAGGCAATGCTTTGATGAAAAAGTTCCGTTAGGGCAGGCTCTTCACAGAAAAATCATGAACGATTTCCGGCAATACATCCTTGTTGGCGGCATGCCGCAGGCAGTGCTTGAATACATCAAGACAAAAGACTTTGAAGCTGTTGACACGGTCAAGCGGCGCATATTAAAGCTGTACCGCGAAGATGTTTCCAAGTTCGCGGAAGGGTATGAAGATAAGGTTTTCGCCGTATTTGACGGGATACCCGGCCAACTGTCAAAGAAAGAGAAAAAGTACCGGTACTCCTCCATCTCAAAACAGGCTCGTTTCAGAAGTTACGAGGATTCTTTTATTTGGTTGAATGAAGCGATGGTAGCCAACACCTGCTTTAACGCAACCGACCCGAATATCGGGCTTGCGTTGAGCGCCGACCATACGACACAAAAATGCTATATGGCTGACACAGGCCTTCTGGTAACGCATACCTTTATGGACAGCCCTTATGTCGAAAACGATTTATACAAAGCGGTGCTTTTTGATAAGCTGAATATTAACGAAGGCATGATTTTAGAGAATGTCGCCGCTCAAATGCTGCGAGGAAACGGGCATAATCTCTATTTCTATTCGCGAAATGACAAAGAACATCGGGAAAACCATATGGAAATCGATTTTCTCATAACCGAGAAGAAGAAAATCGCGCCTGTCGAGGTTAAGTCCGGCAACTATCAATCACACACTTCTTTGGATAAGTTCAGAAAGAAGTTTTCCTCGAAACTCGGGAACTCCTATATCCTTTACACCAAAGATGTGCTGATCAAAGACGGCATTATTCATCTTCCCATTTATATGACGATGTTTTTATAAATTTAATTCATTTAAACGATATCAGCTCACCTATTCAAATATTGGTTTTGCTTTTCACATTAACAATGACACCGCCGCCGCCGCATAAATTAGCGGTGCCGCCCTGCATGAAAACTGGCTTATGACCATTGACCAGACCACGGGGCCGGCAAGCTAACACACTCTTTTATAAAAGCGATCCCGCAAGGCAGGCAGTACATCGGCTTTGCGGGATTTCCCTTTCATGCAGAATAACGTATTGCGAAGAACTGCGGATAATTTTAAACGCTAACCTTAAAGAGCGCTTCGTGCCCGAAAATGTCTGAACAAACGGTGCAAACAGTTCAGAAATCGGAAGAGTTAAGAATTAGTTGAAATTATGCGTTTGGGAGACTGACCGCTTGAGTTTTTATTTTGGTTTGCGGCCGGCTCCGCCAGCTCTTTGATTGAGCGGAGGGTTGTGCTGTAATATTTTTTTGCGCTCGTGGTCTCTCCGAGCCTCAGTTCCGAACCGTCCGTCAGCCTGTTTCCAAGCGAAATCATGCGTCTCTCTGCTAACGGGTTTTTCGGAACACTCATGTTGATGCTCACGGCGTTTTAAATTACAGGTTTCTCCATAATAGTCAACATTACCGGTATCTTTGTTAATCCACCTGTATTCGCCGGGTTTTTCGGGAGGTTCTTTTTTGGATGGGCGCCCGGGTTTGTATAATAATGCCATAAACTATTCCTCCATTTGGTTTACATTAATATCGATTTATCAAACACCCAGAATTTTCTTTCAACTCCAAACGAGCCCTTATCTCTTGGAACAAAGCCCAATGTTTCGCAGTAATTTTCATACCGCTTATTTAACATTGAATTGTTTAGGGGCTTTCCGCCCAAAATTTCTGAAATGGCCGGGTTGGTTTCCCGTCCGTCTTTATCATAATTGCTCAAATGAGCGTTCATTGAATTATTGGCATAACCAATGAACCTGCTGGGATAAAACCTATACTCGCCATGATCTTTCACAGCAACAAAACAAGTTCCATTCTTAATTAGTTTAAGAGCAAAATCATATGCCGGATCAACTTTTGAATCGAGGTAACCATCTAAAGTTTTTATGTTGATCTCTAAATCCTTCGTGTTACATATGGTTTCCATAGTTTTCCTCTCCTTAATTAACATATTTTCGTTCATCACTTGCCTAAATAAAACCCGAACCTCACAACTGTATATAATACTAGCAAAAAAACATACAAGGTGTCAACCCAAAGAAGTGTATCTGTGCATTTCGCTCTAACCTGCGTAGCTAGCAAAGCTAAATTCCACTTTTAAACGGGAACGAATAAATTGCGAAAGTAATTTCCAGAACTCAGCACAAGAAAGCCGAAACAAAAGGGAATAACGCCAAAAAGAAAAGCGGAAATCAAACTTGCAAAGGTCAAACAGAATAAATCAATTAGGTATCCAATAGGCACAAAGGATAAGTATATTGAAATTTGGATATCCATCGAGAAAAAATAACCGTTGTAAATACTGTTTGTGATGTGCGCGCATGGTAAAAAATCCACAGTAATTTCTTACTGCGGCACCTTGTCGTTCTTGTTTTTCATGCTTTCCATCGGGTTAAGATTCAGGTTCAAAAGCTCGACAATCGTGTTGAGCCTTTTTTGTTTGCCTTCTTGCGTCGCTTAACGGTTCATATCAGCAAGCCGGATGATCGTGTATTGATCTTCGAGATAAGCCGTGTAATCTGTTTTCGGCAGGATGACGCCTTTCTCAAGGTCGGTGGAAATCAGCTGCGCGCCGCTCGCGAGGGCGGCCGCTTTTTTTGCTTCGTCATAGGTTAGATTGTCATCCATCCGGGTGCGGACAATGTAATGGCTGTCGAAAGGCTTCGGGCGTAATCGTAAAAGGCTTTCGGTGCCAGCGGCAGCGCCGCGAGGATGGCAAAGATAAACGACACGGTTTTAATAAAACGTGTTTGCACTATATGGTACCCCCGGTGTAAGTACCCCAGCTTCGAATGCGCGCTTTCATTTCGTGAATTCCCAAAATGCCGTAGGCGAAGCCCTTTTTCACAAGTTCCTCGGGCAGAAATTCGTCGTATTTTTCAAAAAGCGGCACTTCGCCGGGGTAGATGAGTTCCATCGGGTCGAGAGGCTGTTGTTCGGCCTCTTTAAGGACTTGGAAGAACTCTTCTTTGCCGGCCTTCATCTTGAACTGGATAAAATACGGCCTTGACGAGTCCATGGCGGAAAGGCCGAGCGCGGGCGCGCACCGGCGTTTGAGAAACCGCTCGAGGGCGAGGAAGGCGTAGGTTCCCAGCCACGGGAACAGGCACCACATGTCGCCGCCGAGGTTGAGAAGCGTTTCCCGCGTCATGCCGGAATGAACGGCCGTGTGCCGCGCTTCTCCGAGCCTCGCGACGGCGTTTTTCATTAAGTACGGGTAGACCGTTTCCTCGCGCAGGACCGTTTTCATTTGCTCCAAAACTTTCGTGTTAATGTCACCGGGGCATTGCCCGAAATACGCGGGGACTTTGCCCTTCACCTGCTCGCAGTAAACCAGATGCCGCTTGTGGTCGATTTCCTCAACGATCCACACATGGCCCGCCAAAGCCAATTTTTCGCCGACGGGCGGCGGCATGACGATGGTGCCGAGCTCGTGCGAACGGCTGCGGACGGTGTATTCTTCGTTTTCTTTGAACACGGCGTAGAATTTGTAGGAGTTCGTCAGCCTTTCGCCAGCCAGACCGACAATCAGCCCGCCCTCCTCGGTTTTCTGAATATGGTCCGTCGCCAGCAGGTGCGTCAACAGCAGTTTGTAATCGTCCTGCGTGATGCGGTGGAAAACACTCAGCGAAAGCACGCGTGACGCCAGACCGGCGGGCGAGAGTTCCCCGCTCGACGCCAATACGCACATCGTTTGGTGGTATAACAAACTGAACGGCAGCCGGTCGAGTTTCGGCGGTTCCACCCAGCGCTCGCGGGTGTACAATTCCACGAGCGCGATGCCCTGCAAAAGTTCCCACGGTATCGTCACCGGCAGCATAGCCCTCGGCTCGGGCTGTTCCTCACGCATGACAAACCACATTTCCGGCGGCATGTCGCGCCGGCCCGTGCGGCCCATGCGCTGTAAAAAGGAGGACACCATAAACGGCGCGTCGATTTGAAACGCGCGTTCGAGCCGGCCGATGTCGATACCGAGTTCGAGCGTCGCGGTGGTGACGGTGGTTTGAAACTGCTCGTCGTCCTTCATGACCGCCTCGGCGGTTTCACGGTAAGAGGCCGACAGATTGCCATGGTGAATTAAAAAGCGGTCGGGTTCCCGGTTCGCTTCGCAATACTGCCGCAGCGTGGTGGTCACCGCCTCGCATTCCTCGCGGGAGTTGACGAACACCAGGCACTTTTTCCCCCGGGTGTGCTCAAAGATGTAGCCCATGCCGGGGTCGGCGTTTTGCGGCGCGGTGTCGGTTTGGATATCCATGACCGGCAGGGCATCCGGCAGATTCTTATCCTCCGCCGACTGCGTTCCCTGTATATAGAAATGTTCCATGGAAAGGCGCCACTTGGCGCCTTTTACTTCAATTTTCGGGACGACGGTGTTTCGCCCCGTGCCGGATGACAGGAAATTCCCCGTTGTTTCCAAATCACCGATGGTAGCGGAAAGGCCGATTCGCCTCGGGTTGACGCCCGCGAGTTTGGAAAGCCGTTCGATCAGGCACAGCGTCTGGCCACCGCGGTCGCCGCGCATGAGCGAATGCACCTCGTCGATGACGATGAACCGCAGGTCGCCGAACATGCGCGGAATATACGCGTGTTTATGAAGCAGCAGGGCTTCGAGCGACTCCGGGGTAATCTGCAAAATGCCCGAAGGGTTTTTCAGCAACTTCGCTTTGTGCGACTGCGACACATCGCCGTGCCAGTGCCACACGGGAATGTTCGCTTCGGCGCACAAATCGTTCAGGCGCGTGAACTGGTCGTTGATGAGCGCCTTTAAGGGGCCGATGTAAACCGCGCCGACCGACGCCGGCATATCCTCGGTGAACAGCGTCAGGATGGGAAAAAAGGCCGCTTCCGTTTTCCCCGACGCGGTGGAGGCGGATAGCAGAACATTGTCGTCGGTATGAAACACCGCGTCGCCCGCCGCGACCTGAATGGCGCGCAGGGCTTCCCAGTTGTTGCGGTAGATAAAATCCCGGATAAACGGCGCGTACCGGTCGAATATATTCATTTTAAATCTCAAACTCCTCGAACTCTTTTTCGAGCGTTTCGTCGTTGACCTGCGTTTTCGCGAATTCAAACTGTTCCGAGCCGAGAAGTTCCGCCACCTTGACGGCCGGGTTTTGGAACGCGATGTTCAACAACTCGATAAAATCGCGGATGACCTCGCGGGGCGTGATGTTCGTGTCCGCCCCGATGCGGCTGAACTCGATTTTTATAAAAGCGATCAAATCTTCCTGGCTGAGCGTCCGCTCATATTCAAACAAGCCGGCGTGGATATCGGCGAGTTTTTCGATGAGCACGAGCATTTCCTCATAGGTCAGGGGCGACAGTTTGATGACCGGCGCGAGCACATCCTTAATGCCCTCGCGGCTGAAGCGCCCTTCCTCCAAACGGGATTTGAGCGCCTCATAACTGAAAACGCCGCGGCGCGTGTCCTCAAGGCTCTGGGGCGTTCCGCTCATGATAATGCCCAGATACCCGGCTTTCCCTTGCAGGGTGTCGTTGTACATCGTGAGGATTTTTTCGTAGTTGTACTGCCGGGTGATGCTGTTGGGAATTTTATAGATATTGACCAGCTCGTCGATTAAAACCAAAAAGCCGTTGTAACCCGCTCTTTTGAGGAAAACGGCGAACAGTTTGATATACTCGTACCAGTCGTCGTCCGTGATGGCGATGTTTACCCCGAGGTCCGCTCTCGCTTCCGTTTTGTTCGCGTACTCCCCGCGGAACCATTTGACGACCTTTGCTTTGTTTTCATCGCTGCCGTCGATGTACGACCGGTAATACAGGGTCAGCAATTTCGCGAAATCAAAGCCGTGCACCATTTCGTTGAGCGAATGGATGACTTCATAGATTTTCTTTTCGACCAGCCGGTTGAAAGCGGCGTCATGGTTATTCATTCCGGTTTCCGCCGCGGTTTCGCTTTGGATGCCGCTGATCCACCGGTCGAGTATCAGCGAAAGCGCGCCGCCTTCGGGCCTTGTTTTGGTCGACATATTGCGGATAAGTTCCTTGTAGGTGGCCAGCCCCTGCCCTTTCGTTCCCTGCAGGCGCCTCTCGGGCGACAGGTCGGCGTCGGCGACGACGAAGTTCCTGTCCATCGCGTAGTTGCGGATGGTTTGCAGCAAAAAGCTTTTGCCGCTGCCGTACTTGCCCGCGACGAAACGGAAGGACGCGCCGCCGTCTGCGATAATTGCCACATCGTGCAAAAGGGCGTTGATTTCCGTCTCCCGCCCGACGGCGATATACGGCAGGCCGATTCTCGGCACGACGCCGCCTTTCAGGGAATTGATGAGTACGGTCGCTATTCTTTTCGGTACATTCATTCGCGAACGATTCCTTTCAGTTCTTCCGCATAGTCTTCCAAAACCAGCGGCTTGTCTCCGTCAAAAACAATCACGGTGTCGCCGAACCGGTCAAACAGTTTTTCGTTGACAGCGTCGACAAGCACTGACTCCATCAACCCGTTTGAGCGGACAAGCTCGCCGTACGCTTTTCCGTACAGCAGGCAGGCCAAAAACCGGCGTTCCGTTTCGCTCAGGCCGGTTTCTCCGCACCCTGCGGTTTCCGCGGCGGCCGGCGCAGCAACGGCCAGCTTTTCATGCTCTTCTTCCACGATGAGCTTGTTCTGCGTTTTCAAAGCGGCTTTCCGGATACCGTGCAGCTTGGAAACATCGATTTCGATTTTCGGCAGAGCTCTCTTTCTTTTGGCCTCCAGATACCGGTCGATTTCCCGGTTGATGGTATCGGTCATGATTTTGGTTGTCTTGCCTGTTTTCAGCGCGGCGTTCCAACCGTACTTTTGGCGTATGAGGGCGTCGACGGTTTTCAGCAGCGCGCCGACATGCCGGCTTTTGTTGCTGTAATAAAAAAACCGTTCACAGGTCCAGTTTCCGTTTTTGCAGCGGTATTTGCAGATGTCGCTAACTTCGTACACCGTGTCTTTGTGCTTTGCTTTCTCAAAAAAAACGGCAGAACGGAACATCGTGTAGCTGTCGGTATAACTGCGCCCTAACAGCTTTTCGCACAAGCCGTTTTTGCGGTTCTTGTCATAATACTCCGAAAGCGCCGCGATCACATTGTGGACGACCGCCTTCATATCGTCGGGATTCTGTTTGAAAAACTTCGATTTTTCAAGGTTATATGACGACAGGGAATTGAGCGCTTGAAACACTTCCTCCGCGCTGTGAGACGGATAATCCAGCAGGATGAACAGCGCTTCGTCCGAGCGTGTGTCCTCCAATTCCCCGAGCAGCGTCTTGTCGAGGTCGTGGTAAACGATATAGTCCTTTAGCCAAAGCGTGACATAATGGGTGATATGGCTGTCCATATCCCTGTAAGTTTCCCAGAAGTTTTTCAGCGTGAAAAAGCCTTCCTCCGCGGTCTTCACGCCGATTTGGTTGAGAAGCTCGTAGATATAGACAAACACAAAGGACAGGGAGGTTTTTTCGATGTTGCCCCGCCGGACTTTGGTCCTCCAGGCAAAATAGCCACGCAGCTGCATATCGCTCATAGACTGGTAGGTCGGGAAATACCGCACGAACTCCCCGCGGTAGTCAAAATCGTCCTCATAGTCTTCCATCAGCTTGCCCTGTTGGTAAAACAACTTTACGCCGGACGAATAGTCGAACCCGTAACCGCCGGCAATTTTCCGCATTTCGCGAATCAACGGCGGCGCATGGTTGACGATTTGCGCCGCGGTTTTGAGTATCGGCTCGTCGCGGTACACGCCGGTTGTTATATTCCTGCTTTTCGCCAGCTTCGTGTTCGATAAAATCTCTTCAATCAGTTTTTTGACGTCGGCCAAACCTCCGCCTCCCGGCTCGCTATTCCTCTGCTGTCTTTGTTACGGCAATTCAAACCCGCAGGATTTCGCGGCTTTGACATACTCCCGCAGTCCGATGTCCGGCATACCGGACATATAAGGTTGCGTGAAAAACCTAACAAAATATTATACCATAACAAAGGCTCATTATAAAGGTTTTCTTGCAACGAAATTGCCCGCTATGCTATAATAATTTTAACAAACTCATCCGGCAGGAGAAAATCCGATGCGACTCTTTTTTTGGGTAACCGATTTGCTGATTCCCGCCTCGATGGTGCTCTTCGCCGTTGTGTTTCTCAAGCGCCCTCCGAAAAAGATCAACGCCTTCTACGGCTACCGGACGAAGCGCTCCATGGCGTCGAAAGAAGCGTGGGACTTCGCGCACAAACTATGCGGAAAAGCGTGGCTTTGGATCGGTTTGTTCCTCCTTGCGCTGATAGCCGCGGGCAAGGTGTTTTTGGAAATCCCGCCCGAATACTTAAGCCTTGTGAATTTAAGCGTAACCGTCATCGCGATGACGGCGCCGATACCGTTCGTCGAGAAGCGGCTGAAAGACCGATTCGGAAAATAGAATTTATAAAGGCGGCCGGTTGCGATGAAAGAAACAAAAACTGAATTGAAAGACATGGCCGAAGAGTATCTGCCCGCGGTGACGGACCTTTACAACCATTATGTGCTTCACACCACCGCGACCTTTCACGCCAAGGCGCTTACCGTAGACGAAATGAGGGACATCGTCTTTTTTGAAAATCCACGGTTCAAGGCCTTTGTTATTCTGCGTTCCGGCGTTGTCTGCGGGTACGCCATAGCCGCTCCGTTTAAAAGCCGAGAGGCGTATGGCGAAACGGCGGAGGTCACGGTCTATCTGAAGCCGGAGGTCACCGGCCGGGGCATCGGCAGCCGCGCCGTGGAATTGATTGAGGATTATGCAGCAACAAACGGTTTTCACGCGCTGCTGGCCCTGATTTGCGGGGAGAACAGCCAAAGCATTCGGGTTTTTGAGAGGAACGGTTATGAAAAATGCGCGCACTATAAAGAGGTCGGCAAAAAGTTCGGGCGCCGGCCGGATGTCGTGGCGTACCAGAAGATAATTCATGTTTAATAAATATAAGAAGGTGCAGACTATGAAAAAACATCTGAAAATAATCGCCTTCGTATTGGCATTCATTCTATGCCTGCCGGCTTTATCGGTTCGCGCGGCAGCCGCGGACATTGTTGATAAAACCGAAACGTGGGTTGCCAACGAACGGAGTTTCACAGCCGCGTTAAGGCACGCCGACCCGTTTTCCGGCACCCGCCTCGACATCCTCCTGACAAACACCGACGACGGCACGGTTCTGAAAGTCCCCGGCTTTTGGGACGGCGGTGACACCTGGCGGGTGCGTTTTGCCCTGCCGAGCCCCGGCTTGTGGACATACGAGACGGTCTGCTCCGACACGGCCGACACCGGTCTTCACGGCAACACGGGTTCTGTTCTCGCCGAAGCTTATACGGGAGATTTGGACATTTACAAACACGGTTTCGTTACCGCCGGCACCGGCAAGCGGTATTTTACCTACGCGGACGGCGCGCCGTTCTTTTATTTGGGCGACACCCACTGGGGCATGGCGAGCGAGGAGCTCGACAGCCCCGGCGAGCACGCGGAAGGCTTGGGCATCGCGTCGCATTTCAAACACATCGTGGATACCCGCGCCGGGCAGGGTTTCACCGTCTACCAGTCCGAGCCCATCGGCGCAACTTATAACCTCAGCGACGGCGTCTCGGAGGCGGACATCGCGGGGTTCCGGTACCTCGACCGGCAGTTCGACTATATCGCCAAAGCCGGGTTGGTCCACGCAAACGCCTGTTTCTTCTACCCGGCGACAATGGCGGAGCCCGCTTTCGGGGACAAAGCGTATTTGGAAACCCTCACCCGTTACTGGGTGGCACGGTACTCCGCCTACCCGGTTCTTTGGACGCTCGGGCAGGAGGTTGACAATGATTTTTACGGCGTGTTCGACGCCGACACCAACCCCTACAAATTCGTCTGCGAAACGATTCACAAGGTTGACGCCTACGCGCACCCCATCAGCGCCCATCAGGAAAATACGGGCTCGACGACCGCCTCAACCTCGGCGTTCAGGGACGTTGCCGGCCACAACTGGTACGCGGCGCAGTGGTCGCCGAAACTCAACGGACAACTCGACTTCAAAATACCGAAGGACTATTGGGAGAACAGCGGCGGAAAAGTCGCGGTCAACTACGAAGGCCGGTACGATTATCTGTGGACGAAACACTTCGGCGCGAGAGTCCAGGGCTGGGCGGCGTACCTCAACGGCCTGTACGGCTACGGGTACGGGTGCGTCGATATCTGGCTGTATAAAAGTATGTACGACACCGATACGACTTCCAACGACGGCGTCGACACCACAACGCCCGAAGACAAGGCCGTCCAATGGCCCGAAAGCCTCGAGTTTGAAACGGCCTATCAACTCGGCGCGATGCGGAAATTCTTCGAAGACGCCCGGTGGCAGGACCTGACGCCCCGCTTTGACAGCCGCGAGTGGTTTTCGCCCGACCGGTTTTACAACATTTTCAGCGGCCTCAGGAGCGTTCTGAAGGGAAACGGCGGCCTGTTTGAGAAAATAAAAGGCATCTTCCGAATCGGCGACGGCCTACCCTATTATTCCATCGCGACGGACGGCGATTACCGCTACGTCGTCTATTTCTACAACGCGAACACCTACGCCGGTGTGGTGAAAAATATGGATAAGCATTCCCGCTACACGGCGCAGTGGTTCAACCCGCGAACCGGCGAATACGAGGGGGAGCAGCAGGCCATCACTCCGGACGCTTTCGGCCGTTACCGCGTCGGCGGCAAACCGGACGCCGGCGACTGGGTGTTGACGCTGGTGAAACAGAAATAATAAGAAGGGACGGCGACAGTATGCCCGAAAGACTGCTTTATCATTTTGAGCCGCAAAAAGGCTGGATGAACGACCCGAACGGTTTGATTTATTACAAGGGGCAATACCACGCGTTTTTTCAGCATAACCCCTACGGCCCCGTCTGGGGCGTGATGCACTGGGGCCACGCCGTCAGCGAAGATCTCATTCATTGGAAGGAACTGCCCATAGCGCTTTACCCCGACAAGCCCTATGACAAAGACCTCGGTTGCTGGTCGGGCAGCGCGGTCGAAAAAGACGGCCGGCTGTATCTTTTCTACACATCCGTCTCTCACACGCTCGGGCAGACGCAGTCCGTCGCGTTCAGCGACGACGGCGTTCACTTTGAAAAATACAAGGGTAACCCGGTCATACCCTGTTTTCCCGACGACGGCAGCAAGGATTTCCGCGACCCGAAAGTCACGAAAATCGGCGGGGAATATTTCATGGTTTGCGGCTCGGGCAAAGAGAAGACCGGCCGGATTTTACTATTCAAATCCCGGGATTTGCTGCGTTGGGAATACGGCGGCGTTTTGTATGAAAACGCGGAATACGGCGCGGTGTTTGAGTGCCCCGATTTCTTTCCCCTCGGGGACAAGTTCGTTCTGATGTTCTCGCAGATGGGCGTGAAAACGCATTCGACCGTGATGCTTATCGGTAATTTTGACGGCCGGACATTCACAACCGAATCGGCGCAGAGACCCGAGGCGGGGCCGATATTTTACGCGCCGCAGACCTTTTTGGATGATCAAGGGCGCCGTATTATGATCGGCTGGTTTTACGGCTGGGGGAAGGAGCCCGACGAGGACGCGGAGTATACGGGCGCGCTGACTATCCCGCGGGAAATCACCGTGGAAAACGGCAGAATAAAAAATTACCCCGTCGCCGAGGCCGCGGGGCTGCTGAAGGGCAGCGACGAACACGCGGCAATCGAGGGCAATACACTGACCGTAACCGACGACGCCGGCAGCACCGTGTTCGCGGCCGAATACGAAAGCATCCGGGATATCCGGTTTCTCAGAGACACCCGGACGCTCGAAGGGTTTGTCAACGGCGGCGAGGACAGTTTTTCGGTGTGGTTGAATTGACAAGACGGGCTTTCCGCAATTTAAGTAAAATCTCAGTAATTTCAGATATATTTCAGTAATTATGAAAATCAGTGAAATGGTTTTATATTAATGCTTGAATATTTCAGTAAAATAGGGTACAATACATCCATTAGAAAAAGGATGTGGCAATATGTTACCGGAAGAACTCATCAGCCTTGTATCGGATATTTTAAACTTAAAGTGCGAAAAACAAAATATTGAATTGAAAAAGGCTTCCGGCGGAACACCGCAAAGGCTCTATAACACTCTTTCTTCGTTTTCAAATCAAAACGGCGGCGGCATCATTGTTTTCGGAATCGACGAGAACGAGGGATATAAAATAAGCGGTGTCTATGACCCGCAGGATCTGCAAAAAAAAGTGACTGAACAAGCTCAGCAGATGACACCGGCTGTCAGACCATTGTTTACTGTTGCCAAAATCGGTGACGCTGTAGTTGTCAGCGCTGAGATTTCGGAATGCGATATTATAGATAAACCTTGTTATTACAAAGGAACCGGAAAGCTAAGGGGCTCCTTTGTCCGCGTCGGCGAAGCCGATTTGCCGATGACGGAATACGAGATATACAGCTACGAAGCGTATAAAAGGAAAATCAACGATGAAATTAGGGCTGTGCCAAACAGTTCCATTGCGGTGATTAATAAAAATGAATTAACAGTGTTTTTAGCAAAGTTGAAAAGCGAGAAACCAAACCTTGCCAATCTTTCGGATGAAGAAAACCTCGCCTTGAGCGGAATCTATATCGAAGACAAATTAACTGTCGCGGGGCTGATTCTTTTCGGGCTTTATCCTCAAGGGCTTTTCCCGCAATTATGTATTACCGCGGTTGTTGTCCCCGGCACAGAGTTCGGAAACATCGGGCAGGAAAACGACCGGTTCCTCGACAACAAAAAAATCGAAGGCACGATACCACAAATGATTGATGGCGCAATTAATTTTGTTAAAAGAAATATTAGAACAAAAACAATCATTGACGACGAGGGGAATCGTACAGATAAACCGGAATACCCGCTCAAAGCGGTCAGGGAAATCATTATCAACGCTGTTGTCCACAGAGATTATAGTGTTAATACAGAAAATTCTCCGGTCCGGATTATGATGTTCAGCGACCGGCTAGAGGTGGAAAGCCCGGGAGGTCTTTACGGAAGAATTACAATCGACAATCTTGGCAAGGTCGGCGCGGATACAAGGAACCCGTTTATCGCCTCTAACCTCGAAATACTGATTAACACGGAAAATCGTTTTTCCGGCATACCAACGATACGGCATGAAATGAAAAACGCGGGGTTATTGCCCCCGCTGTTTGAAAACAACCGGGGCGTATTTAAAGTTACCTTATTTAACGGCGAACAACCGCCGCAGGGAAATGAAGATTTACCGTTAACGGCGAAACTGCTAAACTTCTGCGCAACGCCGAAAAGCCGGGAAGAAATCGCGAATTATTTGGGATTAGGCAGCACATCTTACGCCATGCGCAACATCACTCCGCTTATCAACAGCGGGCAGATTAAAATGACAAAACCAGAGGCGCCAAAAAGTAAAAACCAAAAGTACGTGAGCGCGAATTTACCGCCCCATTGATAACCGCAATGGTTTAGCCATATGAACATCCGGGAGTTTTTGATGGGTAGTTATTGACCTATACGAAAAAACCTGCGCAAGATCCCCTTCCTTCGTGTCTGACAAGAGGTATGTATGTTAGAACTAAAAAATATAAACCTGAGTCTAAAAACAGACGGCAGACAACTTGTTGACGATTTCTCGTTTACGCTCAATCGCGGTGACAAAGCGGTTATTATCGGCGAGGAAGGCAACGGCAAATCCACTCTGCTGAAATTCATATACGACAGGCAACAGATTCAACCTTACTGTGATTTCAGCGGAGATGTCATCGCGAAAGGCAGGCTTGCCTATCTGCCGCAGATGATGGATGAGGGGCTTTATCAAAAAACTCTCGCTGAATACTTCGGAGATACCGAAACATATAGGCACATACCCGTTTTAACGCAACTTGGGCTCAGTCTTGATTTTATCCTGTCGGAGCAAAAAATCAGCACCCTTTCCGGCGGCGAAAAGGTAAAGATACAGCTTGCGCGGCTTCTTATGGACGAACCCGACATACTGCTGCTCGACGAGCCGACAAACGATCTCGATATTGAAACACTTGAACGGGTGGAGCAATTCATTAATACGGTAAAAACGCCGGTGCTCTTTATCTCACACGATGAAACGCTTGTGGAAAACACGGCAAACGTCATTTTGCACATGGAGCAGATCCTACGCAAAACCAAATGCCGCATCACCGTAACCCATGCAACATACAGCGACTATCTGGAATATCGCCGTCAAAATTTTGCGCATCAGGAGCAGGTTGCCCGGAAGCAACGTGATGATTATGACAAGCAAATGGAAAAATGGCGGCAGATATATAACCGTGTCGACCATGAACAGACGGCTGTTTCGCGTCAGGACCCGGGCGGAGCAAGACTGCTGAAAAAGAAAATGCACTCTGTTTTATCTGCCGGAAGACGCTTTGAGCGTGAGAGGGAGAATTTTATCGAGTTCCCCGAAGAGGAGGACGCCATCTTAACGAAATTTGATGAGAGTATTGTCATTCCGCAGGGAAAGGTGATTCTTGATTTTTCGCTTGACAAACTCTATATCGGAGAGCGTCTGTTATCCGAAAACATCCGCCTGTTTGTCAGCGGAAATGAACATATCGGAATCGTCGGCAGAAATGGCGCCGGCAAATCCACGCTGCTCGCCCTGATTTGGAAGCAGCTTAAAGGCAGACGGGATATAACGCCCTGCTATATGCCGCAGAACTATGCCGAAAAACTTGACTACGGAAAATCGCCGGCAGAATACCTTGCCGGCAATTATACAAAAGCGGATATAACCAAAGCACGAACCTATATGGGCAGTATGAAGTTTACACATGAGGAAATGACCGGAAAAATCGGCGGCTTGAGCGGCGGACAGAAGGCGAAAATACTTTTTTTAGACATGGTTTTGAGAAACGCCAATGTCCTTGTCTTGGATGAACCGACACGGAATTTCAGCCCTCTTTCCGGACCGGTAGTCAGAGCGGCCTTGCGGCATTTCGGCGGCGCGATTATCAGCGTGTCCCACGACCGGAAGTATCTCGGTGAAGTTTGCGATAAGGTTTATGAACTGACGGGGAACGGGTTAGCTTTGGCCCGGTTCCCCCTGACATCGTAATTTACGGGTAATACGGGTTCGGTTTGAACAACAGGATAAACAAATCGACAATCACACCGATTCCAAACAATCCTGCTGTAAAAAGATAGACGACGCCTAAGAGCACACGGCCTTCGTAAAACTTATGAGCTCCGAAAAAACCGAGAAAAAGGCACAAGAAGAACGATACCCATTTGCTTTTCGCCATTGCAATCCTCCACTCCTCACAGATTTATTGAATTATACTTGAGCAAAACCAAAGCGCAAAGCCCGGTTTCTATAAAACTGCCTGTTCCCCGCCGCTGTGCCGCGACTGCTCTGCCGCGGCGATAATTTTGTGGCTCGCGACGGTGGCGTCGATGAAGGTAACATCATCGGTGTTCGCGAGTTTGCCGTTCATGAGTTTGACAAAGGCGGTGATGAGCCGCATGTCGCCCTCGACGTGGCCGCCGGCGGCGATGAGTTTCGTGCGGACTTTTTTGCCGCCGCTGCCGAACATATTAACGGTGATTTTCGCCTTGTTATCTTGCCCGATGATTTCGCCCTTTGTGCAGGTGATGTGCGTCTTGCGGAACATTTTGTCGGTAAACGCCGTCATGGTGTGCACGGCGGTTTTGCCGTTCCCGAAATCCATCATGACCTGCTGGTGGTCAGCGACGTCGTTGTCGCAGTAATAGACGCAACGGCCGTATTTGCCGTTTTTGAGCGCTTCGTATTTGTCGCGGTCGGTGCTTTTGATTTTGTCGGTCAGCACCCGGCCCATGTATTTGATGAAGGTCGCTTTGTAGAACGGGTCTTTGATATAAAGCCGCTCGGCATCGTAAGGACAGGAAGCTTTGACTTTGCAGCCGTCGAGGCACCGCCTCGCGGCGCCCATGGGCGCGTTTTCCTCTTTAAAATATGTCAGCGCGCCGACGGAGGAAACGCTCCGGCAGGGGGAGCCCATGAACCATTGAATCAAATCGATGTCGTGGCAGCATTTCGCCAGAAGCGACGGGGAGGTTTCGCTTTCGTTGCGCCAGTTTCCGCGAACGAAACTGTGGGCGAAATGGAAGTAGGCGACGCTCTCGGAGTGATTGATTGTGACGATGTCGCCGAGTTCTCCGCTTCGCAGAATTTCCATCATCTTTTTATAGTAGTTGGAATACCTCAGCACATGGCAGACGACGACCTTGACGCCTTTGGCTTTCGCCTTCGCGGCGATTTCCTCGCATTCGGCGACGCTGACGGAAACCGGTTTTTCCATCAGCACATGGTACCCTAAGTCAATCGCCTTCAAGGCGTGCCCATAGTGCGAACGGTCCTGCGTGCAGACGAAAATCGCGTCGGCAAGTTTGCCCGCGCGGAAAAACGCGTCCTCGTTGTCGAAACACCGGTTGGCGGGCAGGCCGAATTTCTTTTGGGCTTCATGCAGCCGGACGAGGTTATTCTCACACAGCGCGACGATTTTCGCGTCTCTCGCGTGCATATATTTAATAAACGACATGTATTCGAGGCCGCGCATACCGGCCCCGATAACGGCTATTTTGACCATGGTTGACCCTCCGTTACTCGTTATTCTCGGCAACGGCAGCCGGTTCCCGGATCGTCTGTTCGTCTTTCTCATGGCGGCGCCGGTTGAGCTCGTCGAGTATGCGCGTATGCTCCTCGTCGGAAAGGCTGTAGCGCCAGGTCGGGATGACGGAAACCAGGCAACCGATCATCGGCGGAATGGAGACGAGGAAAAACAGGATCATCATGTAAGAAGCGTATTTCGGCTCCGTCCTCGCGACGTGGCCGTCTGCGATAAATTTGTTGACTTCTTCAACCACCTTGTCCGAAAAGCCTACGGTTTTGTAAGCGATGCCGCTGATAATCGTCGCGATGCCTGTCGTGATTTTCGCGATAAACGTCTGGCCGGCGAAAAACACGCCGTCGGGCCGGATGCCGTTTTTGTATTCCTCATAGTCGACGGCGTCCGCGATCATCAGGGATTGAATAACGGACGCCACACCCTGGAACGCGCCGTTGACAAAAAACAGCAGCGCGCTGATACCAAGGAACAGTGGTTCGGTCAGATTGTCCGGGAAGAATTTATACAAGAAGAAAACCACGGCATACGGCGCGGCGGAAAGCAGATTGGAATAATTGTAAGCGTCCTTTTTCGACAGCCTCGTCAGGAGCCGCGGGGTAAATCCCATCGCCAGAAATTGGCCGATCATCAGGCATCCGCCGAGAAGAGCGATGTATTGGATGGTCAGTTTGGGGTCTTTGTTGGCGTAGTAGTAACTGACCAAGGGCATGGCGGCGAGGGCGATAAGCTGTTTCGGGCTGCCGAGAATCCCCGAAAGCAGAACCTGACGGAACGGTTTGTTCGTCCACATCAGGGCGAAATTTTCTTTCATCGTGTGCTTTTCCGGCGAAGCGGCGATTTTTTCCTTGGTAAAGATACCGACCATCTGGTACGCCGCCGTGGCGACTCCGCCGTAAATGACCGCGGCCATGATGAAGCCCATACGCTCCCCCTGCGGCGCGCCGCCCATCATGGGGGCGAACGCTTTCCCGAGAGCCAGCGCGACCGACTGGATGGATAAAATCGCGATGCCGCCGCCGATGCCGCCGAAAATCCGCGCGAGCGAAAGCAGTTTCGCGCGCTGCTTCTGGTCTTCGGTCATGAGGGCCGTGATGCCCCAGAGCGGGATATCTCCGGCCGTGTAGGCCATTTCCCAGATCAGGTAGGAAAGGAGCGCCCAAGCGACGATGAGCAGGTTTTTGCCCGCGTACAAATGCTGGGCGTGCGGGTCAAAAAAGCCGAAGTTCGTGAAGCAGGCTACGGTGAATATGTAAATCGGGATGGGTGAAAAAATCAAAAACGGCCGGCACTTGCCCCATTTGGTCCTTGTCCTGTCGACAAGAGTTCCCATCACCGGGTCGTTGACCGCGTCCCAAACCCGGGCGAACGCCATGATGTAGGAGACAGCCATGGCAGGGATGAGGATGGTGAACTGCAGGTAATACGACAGGGTGCCGCCGATGATGTTATAGATGATGTTTTGCCCGGCTAATCCGGTCAGGTACAAGTTCCGTTCCTTTTTGGTGTAAGTTTTCAAAACAGGCGCAGATTTCATGAGGAACCTCCGATATATGGTTTGAGTCTGTATATAAAAAATTATAACAAATAGATGAAATAAATGAAAGATAAAAAATCAAAAAATCAACAATGGCCGCGGCAATTGATTTTCGTTAAAAAAGAAAGTATAATCAAATTAAAAATAATTCATAAGGGGGACCGGCATGGCAAAGGTGAAAAGTTTGCCGACAAAAAACAAGATCGGCTATTGCAGCGGCATCATCGCGGAATCTTTGTTGTACAATTTATTTTTTACTTATTATCTGGTTTTTTTAACCGACGTCGTCCGCTTAACCCCGCTGCTCGCGGGTATTATCAGTTTCGTTTCGGTATTCTGGGACGCGGTGGCGGACCCGATTATCGGCGCCCTTTCGGATAAGGACGGCGCGGATAAGCGCAAGTTCATGTTCCGCGCGGCTTTTCCGATGGCGATCCTGATTGTGGCGTGTTTTGCCGACTTCGGCTTTCACAGCCAAGCCCTCAAGTTCCTCTATTACCTCGCGTTTACCATGCTTTTTTGGCTGGCTTATACCGTTTACACCATCCCCTATTACGCGGTGGTGGCTGAAATAACGCCGGATTATGACGAGCGAACCGATATCCGCGGCTTAAGCGCCCTGATCAACGCCGCGGGGATTTTCGCCGGGAACGCTTTGCCCGCCGTGCTGCCGGCTGTTATTCTTGGCTTGGGGCTGTCGGCTAAAACGGGCTGGCTTGGCACCGTCGTGTTCATGAGCCTGCTGTCTATCCTGTTTGCGGTCATCGCGGTTTTTTCCCTACGGCATGTAACGCTTCAAAAAGCGGAAGCGGAAGCGGGCGGCCAAAGAAGCGTCCGGGAAATTTTCGGCTCGTTTCTCGAGGTGCTGAAAATTAAACCGTTTAAATGGTTTGTTTTATTTGTTTTCGCTTTTCTGATATCCTCCTCGATGCTGCAAACCAATTTTGTGTACCTTATCAAACTGGTTTTCCAATTAAAAACCGAGACCGAGGCAAAAGACAAGATGGTGGTTATCATTGTTGTGCTCGTGGGCGTGATCGCCCTGCTGACGCCGGTGGTCACCAAAATTGCCGAGATAAAAGACCGGCGCTTCGCCGCGATTTTGTTCTTCAGCATCTCGCTCGCGGGCCTCGCCGCCGGCCGTTTTATGCGCCTTGGAGCACAGGCCGCGGTGATTTATGTCGCGTTCTTTATGGCGGTCGGCGCCGCCTGCTTCTGGACGGTATTCTATTCCATGGCTTACGATCTGGTGGAGGTGGACGAATTCATCAGCGGCCGCAGGCGCGAAGGCGTCATTACCGCCCTGCCGCAGTTTTTTCAAAAATTCGGTTCGGCTGTCGGGATGCTGCTGGTCAGCCTGGTGCTGAATATATCCGGCTATCAAGCGGATGAAGTGCCGCCGGAGTTCATTATCAACGCGTCCACCATTATTCCGGCCGCTTTTCTGGGTGTCTCGATTTTCGGAGCCTTTATGTTCCCGGTGACCAAAGAACGGTTCCACCTCCTGCAGGAGGTTCTCGCGAAAAAGAACGCCGGAGAAAGTTTCGACACCGCCGGGTTGGAAAAACTGATATAGGCTGTATTCCCGCGGCACAGGGAGGCTTCAATGGGCGACATAAACAAACACAATTACAAACCGGTGATCGCTTGGCTGAAAAAACGGTTTCCGGCGGAATTTGAAAAAGCCGATGAAACTCGCCGGAGGGACCGCGCGAGGGCCGCCGCCGGCGACTTCGGCCCTCCCGTTTCGAAAGAGCCCGGCACCATCGGCGGAACCCTCAACCGCGGGAAACTGCTCATTGGAACGACGGTCTTTTACGAAGACAAACGGTTTGGCGAAGGCGATGTCCGGCGTATCGCCGAGGGCGGTTTTGACTTTCTCCTGTGTGAGGATACCGGCGCGTTCTCGCGGACGCTGGCCGGGCACTGTGAAAAGCACGGCGTCGCGCTTATCGCGCGGGATAAAGATTTGCCGGATTACGACGGGGCGGCGGCAGCCGCGGAACGCGGCGCGGATTTCTTCGCGGGCAGCCATCCGGCGCACGCCGGCGCCATGATCGCGGATGAGCCGCACGCGGGGTCGTTCGCGCCCCTGGGCGAATACTGCGCTTTGTTTACGCAGAAATTTCCCGGGCAATTGCCGTTCATCAACTTGTTCCCGGCGGGCACGCTCCCGAGACGGCTCGGCGAACGCAATTATAAACAATACATCCGTACATATATTCAAAAGGTGCCGTCGGACTATATCAGCGTGGATGTGTACCCGTTCTTTTCGTTTTCCCTCATCAAAAAAATCGGCCTGGCGGCCTGTCTGCGCACATACGACACCGTCGGCGCCGCCTGCCGGGAAACGGGGCGGGACTTCTGGCTGTATATGCAGACGCAGGGCGACTGGTTCGACCTGCTGTATGCAATGCCGGCCTATGAGCAGATTCGGTGGCAGGCGTACGCCGCCTTGGCTTTCGGCGCGAGATGCCTGATGCACGTTTCGTATACGCCCGTCTGGGGCTCGCAGGCAACCGCCATGATCGACAAGGACGGGAACGTGACCGAACAGTACCTTTACGCGAAAAGAGTCAACACCGAACTCACCGCCTTGTCGCCGGTCTATATGCCGTATAAAAGCCTGGGTGTTCTCCCCGCGAACAGCGCGAGAGAGAACAAGGACTTGAAAAAAGTGTTTCGAACGCTGAAAAAAGAATCGGCGAAAAGGGGCTTTCAAACGCCGCCTGTTTTTGACAGGGTCAACACCGAATACCCGGCGCTCGTCGGGTATTTTGAAAAAGAAGACGGCGGCTTTGCCTGCATGATTGTCAACTGCCGCAATCTGTATTCCTCCGAAAGGCAGAAAACCTATGTCAGCCTGAACGAAAAGAGGAATATCCGGGTTTACCGCAACGGAAAACTGTATGAAGAAAGGCTTCACGCGAAGTCGTCTATCAAAAAATCTATTTCCTGTATATCGCCGTCGGCGTTCTGCCGAACCTCATCCGGGCGATTCCTATCTTTTTTTACGACCTTGTCGGTGAAAAACGCGAACAAATGTATATCGAACTCAACGCGCGCCGCGCGCTGCTCGCCGGTCAGCAGGAGGAGGAAATCAGCGAGGAAATGCAGGCGATGATGGATATGCTCGAGCGCGAGGAAGAGGAAATGACAACATAAGCGGGGCGTTTGCCGCCCGTTGTACTCATGTGCCGGTGTCAACCGTCGGCAAATGCTTGGGAAGGGAGCCTATTACGATGAGCTCCTTTTCTTTGTCGATCAAGAAGTAAATTCTCAGCAGGTGTTCGGCCTTAATCCCCGCTTTCAAGTGCATATCGAGCGCTTTCAGCGCGGGCTTGCCTTTATATGTCAGCCCGTATTTGACTTTGTAGAACCGGGGATATTTTTCGATGGTGAAGTCGCCGGTCGGAGTCACTTCAAACTGCCTTCCGTACATATCCGCGCAACGGTCACGCATCGCTTGGCAGTCTATCTGCCCGAATTGGCAATCCCGGAACTCATAAGCCAGAAATTCGACGGCGGCGCACAGAAGAGAAAGATCCGCCTCCCCCGGCTGCAGTTTTTTCAGCAGTTCTTTGGCTTCCCCAAGAAGGACGATTTTGCCCGCAAAATACTCGTTGACCCAGTCAATAAATTGGTCGATTTTATGGGGTCTCGCGGCGAGCAGCCGCCTTCTTTCGAGAAAGAACGCGTAGTCCGCCGCCCACTTTTCCTCCCGCGTCCGGATATCATCGCATTCATCGCGCAGGCGCTTTTTGCCGTCTTCCGCGGCCCGGAGTTGTTCCTCAAGCCGGCGGATTTTATTTTCCTTTTGCTCAAGTTCGCGTGAGACAGCCGCAATTCTTTCGGCACAATCCGCTTTGGTTTCTTCAATTTTTTGTTTGGCCGCTGTCAAGATCTCTTCTTTGGTAGAACCGGCATCAATGTTCTTCTGCCGTTCCGCCGCGCGGGCTTCTTTCATGAATTGCACGCCGCCGTAGCGCACGGCACGGCTCTTGGGGTAGCCGGTCAGACTTTCGTGCAAAGAGTTTAAGAAGCCGACCTTATCCTCAATGATTGATTCGTATGGAAAGACCTCGGTCGTTTTACCGAAACTCACGGGGTAAACGATGCGGACGCCGCCGTTTGTCATCGGGAAATCGTCCCCGTATTTCTCGTTGTACTCTTTCAATTTGTCTGCGGCCAGCACAAAGACATGCGCGAAGCCCATGAGAAGTTTCGCGCTTTTATTAAAGGTGACAGAAGGACCGGCCGGCTTCGCCGTTTCGAACTTTATTTCCTCGAGGGCCCTGATCAGGGAAGCTCTCGGTGTATCGATGATCTCGGAGACCTGCCGGCAGAATTCGGCGATGTCGGGCTCGGCTGTGTGCTCGGCGACAAGCACCAAAGGCATCTGCCTGCTTTCATCGGCAATAAAATCCCCAAGTTGCCTGATTTTGTCCCGGCTGTCAAGCACATAAGGCACTTCCTTTAAGGGGATGACCTGCCTTAAACCGAGCTGCGGGTTCCTTGCGATCATTTTTACGACGGATGTCCGGAAGACTTCACAGGGCTCCCGCGTTCCTTCCGGCTCGGCGCACACCGTTTGAAAGCCGCACTCCAGCGAGCCGCCGGTGATTTTAAACGCGATATGCGTTTCAAATATCCGTCCGGGAACGGGCATCCTTCTCTGCCGGTCACTGCCGGGGTCCGGCCCCAGGTCGGGTTCGGTTAGCTGAAATGCCCAAACGCCCTCTTCCTCGATATAAACGACGTCGACGGCGTAGCCGACATTGAACCGAAAACTGCGGATATCGCCCGGCTTCAGAGAAAGATAATCATCGGGTTGAGGCAAATCGATTTCCGGAAAAACGTCAAACGCGCTGAACCGCTGACGCAGCCAGGCAAATGTCTCCAAAACGGCGATTTTCAGGGCTGTTTCGGGCCCGATATTCTTGTCGACGGTCGCGTAAAGCTGATATGTAGGATAGCGGGTGTTTTTCAAGAGTTTTATCGGCCCGTATTTGATTTTTTCCTCCATAAGGCAGCTCCTTCTCTTTTCATCCGGTAACCCCAAATAATTATAGCGGAGAACCAAGGCTTTGACAAGCAAACGGACGGAGTCGCCTCCGTCCGTTTGTCTAACTGTTGCTTTCTTTGATTCGCTGCGCGATTTGATTGAGTTCGTCAAGAGTCCTGACCTCGACGCCCGATTCGATAATCTTGTTTTTTATTTCGATCGGCAGGTTTTCAAAGTGATAGCGCAACTCGGGGTTCTGCTCATAAAACAAGGCCATAACCGTCCTCCATCCGGCGCGTTTTGTAATAGTATTCGCCGCCGGCGTGAAAAAATACCCGGTCGAAGGCCTGTTAACCGGCGCCCTCTGCGGAACCGCCGGGCTTTTCCTCCCCCTGTTTGTCACGCTTCTTTTTATGAACTGCCGGGGGCTTGTTTTTCCATAATTTGATCAAGCCTTCATCGTTAAGAATTTTCAGTAAAACAAGCGTCAGCGGAACTACGAAAATGCCGATGAATCCGAACAGCCGGATGCCCACATAAATACCCGTGATGGTGACGATGGGGGGCAGCCCGAGCCTTGACGCGACAAGCTTGGGCTCGAGCGCTTGGCGCAGCACGGTGATGACCGCGTAGAGGACAAGCAGCGCGATGCCAAGGCCGGTATCCCCCATTATGAAAGAATACACCGACCACGGCCAAAGGATGGTTCCCGTGCCCAAAAACGGAAAAATGTCGACGAAGGCGGTAATCAGGGCGATGGCAACCGTATAGTTGCTTTCAAAAATGCCGATGAGTTTGAAAAGGTTCAGCCCGATGAGCATTTCAACAAATGTGATCGCCATGAGTATCAGGTAGGCTTTGCCGAGTTTTTTCATCGAGGCCAGCACAATCTTTTTTAAAAACGAAAGGGACCGCTTTTTATCCTCCGGCAGCTGGCGCTTGGCGAACTTGATGATGCGGTCATAATCGGCTGACATAAAAAAGCAGGAAATGATGGTAATGACCACCGCAATGAGTACGGCGGGTATCAGTTTCGCCGTGTTCCAGACACCGGTCAGAGGCGTTGACAGCATGGAGAAATCGAGGCCGAAACTTTTCAAGCCCGCGTCGGCGAACCCCGAACCGTCCTTGGCCAGAAGCCTGTCAAACCATTCCGTTACCGACTGCGCGGCCGAGTCTTCGAGAGACCGCGGAAGAATACCCACCGCTTTTAAAATAAGATCCTCGGCGTTGTTCATCAAATCGTTGAAATTCAATGCTTTCAGGTATTCGAAGAGCCCTTTGACTTCCTTCGCTATGCGGGCGCCGATGAGCGAAACAATGGCGGCTATGAAGCATAGAACAAAGAAAACACAAATTGCCGAGGCCGCTCTTTGGCTGAGTTTCGTCCTTTTCACCATCCGGTTTATCGGTTTTTGGAGCAGGACAGCAATAAATAAGGCGATGAAGAAGGGAAAAAACATCCAAAAAGCGTATTTTATAAAAACATAGTAAGCCGCGATAAGCAGCGTCACATAGGCGAAGTTGATTAAAAATTGTTTTCTCTTCTCGACCTCGTTCATTGTCTTTCAGACATTCCTTTCACGGGAAATACGCGGCGTGTCCGCTTCCTTCATCAATATAATATACCACTTTTTTATAAAAAACAATATAAACCGGGCCGTATCGGGCGTGTTTCTATATTTTTTTTAATATACCCTTTATTAAAACGGTTCTTTGTGTTAGAATTATTCACAATATTTGCGGGGAGAGTTGCGGGATGTATGTGGCGATTATGGGTTACGGAGTGGTCGGTTCCGGCGTCGCCGAGCTGTTCACAAAGAACCATGAAAGCATCGTGAAAAGAAGCACGCAGGAACAGCTTGAGCTGAAATATATTCTGGACTTACGGCCTTTTCCCGGGGACCCGAACGAGCCGCTCTTTGTTGAAAGCTTCGACACGATTCTCGGCGACCCCGAAGTCGGTATCGTCATTGAAACCATGGGAGGCCTGCACCCCGCCTTCGAGTATACCATGGCTTGCCTGAAAGTGGGAAAGAGCGTCGTGACATCGAACAAGGAGCTTGTCGCCACGAAAGGGTATGAGCTTTTAAAAACGGCCGACGCCATGAATGTCAACTATCTGTTTGAGGCCAGTGTCGGTGGCGGCATTCCGATTATCCGCCCGATTACTCAGTGCCTTGCCGCCAACGATATCAATGAAATAGCCGGCATTCTCAACGGAACGACGAATTTCATCTTAACGCGCATGATCAAGGACTCCATGAGTTTTGAGCAGGCGCTGAGCCTCGCGCAGGAAAACGGCTACGCCGAAAAGGACCCGACCGCCGACGTCGAAGGCCATGACGCCTGCCGAAAGATTTGCATTCTCGCCTCGCTCTGCTTCGGGCGGCATGTCTACCCCGCCGATATTCATACCGAGGGAATCACCGGCATCCGTTCGGCGGATGTCGAATACGCCCGTTGCTGGGGCGGAGCGATTAAACTCATCGGTAAAGCGGCGAAAGTCGGTTTCGGCCACATTTCCGGGCTGGTCAGCCCGGCGTTTGTGCGAAACAGCTGCCAGCTCGCTGGGGTCGACGACGTTTACAACGCCATCCTCGTGCGCGGCGACGCCATCGGCGACGTTGTGTTTTACGGCAGAGGGGCCGGGAAAATGCCGACGGCGAGCGCCGTCGTAGCGGATGTCATTGACTGCGCGAAGCATGTGCTGAAGAAAAAGAATTTCGGCTGGGACGACAGCGGGCCGGATTATGTGATTGATTACCTTGACGCCGAAACCGCTCTGTATGTCCGCGCGTATGCCCCGTTGCCCGTTGAGGCTCTCGAAGCCGCCGGGAGGACATTTGAGGAGATACAGGTATTATCGCGCAAAGACGCCCCCGATAATGAAATCGCGTTTGTGACACCGCGCGCGACCGAAAGGGAATTGCGCACGAAGCTTGAAACGCTTCACGGGTTGGATATACAATCGGTCATCCGGGTTACGGATTACTAAGTTTAACCGGAGGTTATACCATGGCGCTTATTGTTCAGAAATTCGGCGGCAGCTCGGTCGCCGACGCCGCGCGCGTGATGAATGTCGCGCGCATCGTTACCGACACCTACAAGGCAGGCAACGAGGTGGTGGTGGTGGTTTCGGCGCAGGGCGACACCACCGACGACCTGATTGAAAAAGCGAAGGAAATCAGCGCGAAGCCCTCCCCGCGGGAAATGGATGTCCTGCTTTCGGCCGGCGAGCAAATCTCCATCGCGCTGCTCGCCATGGCGATTGAAACGCTCGACTACCCGGTCGTGTCCCTTTTGGGCTGGCAGGCTGGCTTTGAAACGAGTTCCCTGTACGGAAGCGCCCGGATTAAGACCGTCCGGACGGACCGCCTGCGCATGGAACTTGACAAACGCAACATCGTCATCGTCGCGGGTTTTCAGGGTATCTGCAAATACGACGACATCACCACCCTCGGCAGAGGCGGGTCGGACACGAGCGCCGTCGCCATCGCCGCGGCCCTCAGCGCCGACCGCTGCCAGATTTTCACCGATGTCGAGGGCATCTACACCGCCGACCCGCGCAAGGTGAAAGACGCGAGGAAGTTAGAAGAAATTACTTACGACGAGATGCTTGAGCTCGCAACGCTCGGCGCCCAGGTACTCAACAACCGCTCGGTCGAAATGGCCAAAAAATACAATGTGGAATTAGAGGTGCTGTCGAGCCTCAACAGAGTTCCCGGAACAAAAGTCAAGGAGGTCGCTACTGTGGAAAAAATGCTGGTCAGAGGCGTCACGAAAGATGTGAATGTCGCGAGGATTTCAATACTCGGCGCGCCCGATGTGCCCGGTGTGGCGTTTAAAATATTCGGCAAACTCGCCGCGAAAAATATCAATGTGGATATTATCCTGCAATCCACCGGACGCGACGGCACAAAGGACATCGCTTTCACCGTCAACCGTGAGAAAGCCAAGGATGTTCTCGATATTCTCGGGGCGTTTGACTTCATCGGCGACAATCAGCTTGCTTGCGACACCGATGTCGCCAAAATATCGGTCGTCGGCGCCGGGATGGAAACGCACCCGGGCACCGCGGCGAAGATGTTCCAGGCGCTGTATGAGGTCGATGTGAACATTCAGATGATCGCCACGAGCGAGATTAAAATATCCGTTCTTATTGACGCGAAGGACGCCGACCGCGCCGTTGAAGCGGTTCATAAGGCGTTTATTCCCACGGACTGAAAAATCAACGCAGCGAGGGCTCTGTTAACACGGAGCCCTCGAATTGTTTTTATGTTGCGATAAACAGACAAACAACTTGGCTCCCTCGGATGAGGGAGCTGTCGAGCGAAGCGAGACTGAGGGAGCGAAAAAAGCGGGTTTCTCAGCGCACGACAATATTAACGAGTTTTGCCTTCACATAGAATTCCTTGACGACCGTCTTGCCGGCAATCGACTCCGCGATGCGGGGCTCGGCTTTCGCCAAAGCGATAGCCTCCTCCGCCGCGATGCCGGCCTCGACGACGAGCTTCGCCCGGACTTTCCCGTTAATCTGCAGCGCAATTTCCACGGTGTCCTCTTTGCATTTTTCTTCGTTATAAGACGGCCATTTCTGGTCCGTGACCGTTCCGCCGAAGGCGAGTTTTTCCCACATCTCTTCGGTTACATGAGGCGCGAAGGGGTTTAGCAGGACGAGCAGGGTTTTCAATTCCCCGCGCGTGACTTTGCCCGCGTCGTAGAATTCGTTGAGCAGCGCCATCATCGCCGCGATGGCCGTGTTGGCTTTGAGGCCGTCGATGTCGCCGGTCACTTTCTTGATGGTTTTGTGCATGGACGCCTCAAGCGCCGGGCTGAAAGCGCCGCCGTCTTCCATCATGCCGCCGAGCGCCCATACCCGGTCGATAAACCGCTTGCAGCCTTTGATGCTCGCGGAATTCCAGGGGGCCGCTTTTTCAAAATCGCCGATGAACATTTCATAAAGCCGCATCGTGTCCGCCCCGTATTCGTCGACGATGTCGTCGGGGTTGACCACATTGCCGCGGGACTTGGACATTTTTTCGCTGTTCTCGCCCAAAATCATGCCGTGGCTCGTGCGCTTGCGGTACGGTTCACTTGTCGGCACGACGCCGATGTCATACAGGAATTTGTGCCAGAAACGGCTGTAAAGCAGATGCAGGGTGGTGTGCTCCATACCGCCGTTGTACCAATCGACGGGCGTCCAGTATTCGAGCGCCTCTTTCGACGCGAGTTCCTTATCGTTGAACGGGTCGCAGTACCGCAGGAAATACCACGACGAGCCGGCCCACTGGGGCATGGTGTCCGTTTCCCTTTTCGCGGGGCCGCCGCAGGCGGGGCAGACAGTGTTGACCCAGCCGGTCATCGCGGCTAAAGGCGAGTCGCCGTTTTCCGTCGGTTCGTAGCTTTCGACCATCGGCAGCGTCAGGGGCAGCTCGCTTTCGGGCAGGGGCACATAACCGCATTTGCCGCAGTGAACAATCGGAATCGGTTCGCCCCAATACCGTTGGCGCGAGAAGACCCAGTCGCGCAGTTTGAAGTTGACTTTCGCTTTCCCGAGGCCTTTGTCTTCCAGCCAGCGCGTTATCTTTTCTTTGCCTTCCTCCACGCTCAGGCCCGTCAAAAAACCGGAATTGACCATAACGCCCGTCTCGCAGTCGGAAAACGCCTCTTTTTCAATATCGCCGCCTTCGACGACTTCGACGATGGGCAGGCCGAACTTTTTGGCGAATTCCCAGTCGCGCGTGTCGTGGCCGGGCACCGCCATAATGGCGCCCGTGCCGTAGGAAACGAGCACATAATCCGATATAAAAATCGGGATTTGTTCGTTGTTGACGGGGTTGACCGCCCAAACGCCATTCAGGCGCACACCGGTTTTATCCTTGTTGACCTCGGTGCGCTCAAAATCGGACTTTTTGGCCGATTCCTCTTTGTACTTGAGAACCTCGTCCATATTGGTTATGTTGCCGGACCATTTTTCGACAAGCGGATGTTCGGGCGATATGACCATGTAGGTCGCGCCGAACAGCGTGTCCGGCCGGGTGGTATAGACTGTAATGACATCGCCGGTGCTCGCGGTGAAATCGACCTCGGCGCCGGTGGAGCGGCCGATCCAGTTGCGCTGCTGGATCTTGACGCGTTCGATGTAATCGAGATCCTCAAGGTCATCGTTGAGCCGCTGGGCGTATTCGGTGATTTTCAGCATCCACTGGCTTTTCACCTTGCGCACGACTTCGCTGCCGCAGCGCTCGCAAACGCCGCTGACAACCTCCTCGTTGGCGAGCACGCATTTGCAGGAGACGCACCAGTTGACGGCCATCTCTTTTTTATAGGCGAGGCCTTTATTAAACAGCTGCAGGAAAATCCACTGCGTCCATTTGTAGTAACCCGGGTCGGTGGTGTTAATTTCCCGGCTCCAGTCGAACGAAAATCCCAGCGACTGCAGCTGCTGCTTAAAGCGGATGATATTGGCCTTCGTTACCGTTTCGGGGTGTATGTGGTTCTTGATCGCGTAGTTCTCCGTCGGCAGGCCGAAGGCGTCCCAACCCATCGGGTAGATAACATTGTACCCTTGAAGGCGCTTTTTGCGCGCGACGACGTCGAGGGCCGTGTACGAGCGGGGATGCCCGACATGCAGACCCTGCCCGGAAGGGTACGGGAATTCCACAAGGCAGTAAAACTTCGGCAGGGAGAAATCCTGTTTGGCGTGAAAGACGCCCGTTTCCTCCCAGCGCTCCTGCCATTTTTTCTCCGCGCTTTTAAAATCATAGGTTTCCATGGTTATTTCCTCCGGCCCGTGCGTAATTGATCAGGGTTTGATAATATCCGATATATCCAGCGTGTTCGCGTCCGACCAAAGGCGCTCGAGGTTGTAATAGTCTCTGCTTTCCTTTTGGAAAACATGCGTGAGCACACTGCCGTAGTCCATTAAAATCCATCCGGTGGCGCGGCCTTCGATTCGCGCGGGCTTCACGCCGAGCTTCTCGATTTCAAAATCAACATCCTCCGCGAGCGATTTCGTATGCGTGCTCGATGTGCCCGAGGCGATAACGAAATAATCGGCGATGATGGTTTGTTCGGTAATTTCAATGACCTTAATGTCCTCGGCTTTCTTTTTGTCGAGAACCTTTACGATGGCCATTGCCAGATCCTTTGGTGTCATACTTGTCTCCTTTGTCGTTATTCCGAAACACGGTGTTTGTCCACGGCAGCCAATACCTCGTTGTAACAATTGACGGAGTCGGGGTGTATTGCCTTGCCGCTTTCCGCCAGGCGGCCGATGGTGTATCGCAGAGCGTACAGCATCGCGTCCTCCAGGCTTTTTCCTGCCAGCTCACGCATGGTTTCGACGTCCCGGTACATTCGATCGGGTGAAATATAATCCGCGATATAGATGACTTTCTCCAGGACGCTCATGCCGGCGCGGCCGGTGGTGTGGTAGCGCACGGCGTTGACGATATCCTCATCCTCGATTTTCAGCGCCGTTTTCAAGAATGCGGCCCCGGCAATCGCGTGCCACAGCTTGGGGCTGTTTTTCTCCCATTCCTCAAGGCCGATTCCCGCGTTTCGCATGGTTTGAAGCTGTTCGGCTTCAGCCGCGTCTTTCATAATATCGTGAAGAAGACCGGCGGCATACGCTTTTTGGGGGTCGGCGCCGTATCGTTCGGCCAGTTCCACCGCCGCGCCGGCTGTCAAAAACGAATGCTCCGCGCGCGCCGGGCCGAGCTTGGTATGCAAAAGCGCCGAGTAGTCAGTCAAGGTAGAGCCCCCTGACGGCAATATACCGGGCGACTTCATCGTCGACAAGGCCGGATATATCCTGCCGGTTCTTTATTCTGTCCCGAATTGCGGTTGAGCTCACCTCAAACGGCGGCAAATCGGACACGACCGCGTCAATACCGGTATCTCCCGGTAGGCCGCGTTTATCCCTGGCCGCGGCGCACAGGGTGCACATCGCGAGGATGTCTTCCCAACGGCGCCAGGTTTTAAAGCTCGCGAGCATATCCGCGCCGATGATCAGATAGAACCGGGCGCCCGGCCAGCGGCCCCGCAGCGCAAGCAGCGTGTCATAGGTGTAGCTTTTTCCGCCCCGGTCAATCTCCGCGGCGCTGGCTTCAAAGCGGTCGTCCCCCGCGAAAGCGAGGCGGCACATCGTAATCCGGTCGGCCCCGGAAGCCAAATGGGCACCGTCTTTATGAGGGGGAAGAAACGAGGGGATGACCAGCACTTTATCGAGCGCGAGCTTATCCGCGAAATGGCGGGCAAGCCGTTCGTGGCCTTTATGCGGCGGGTTGAACGCGCCGCCGAAAACACCGATTTGAAGCATGATACCTTCTCCGCAAGCGCCGAAGATTATTTTACGTTGATTTTGGTCTTCATCAGCCGGGCGGTCGCGGCAAACAAGCCGGCGGCCGCGAGCACCTCAAACACAAAACCGGCGACACCCATTGTGATTTCACCGGCGCGGTCGAGCATGTTGCCTTCAAAGGAGAATTGCAGCCCTTCTGCCGTGGCGACAAGCGTTACGGGCACATAGGATGTCAACAGAAAAACCAAAATCTGCATTACGATAAAAACCGCAAAGAAGATGAAAATAGCGGAAACCATACCGATTTTTTGAAAGACTCTTGTGTTTGCCAATGTGATGGAAAAATACACCTCGGCAATAAACACCGCGATTTGGACAAAAACCATAACGCCGGCCAGAACGAGCAGTTCCTTAATGGACTGCTCGCCTTGCAGGCCGAACATGACAACGAGAGTCTTGACGGTTTCGATGGTATTCTGCCCCACCATGGCGGCGGAGTAAAAATAGACGCCGATGATGATCCCGAGAAAAATGATGTAGCTCAGAAGAATCCAGGCGAACGACACCGCCGCTTTTGAAAGCAGGAGGTGGCCGCTTTTTACGGGCAGGGTAAAGCTCAGGTAGCCCTGCGCGCCATACAACGACTTGTAGAAATTGGAAATGACGGCGACGACGGTGATGATAATCGCCAGGCCGCCGATGAGAAGCAGGGCGATGGTGCTTAAGGTGCTGATCCACTTAATTTTTACGACATAGGACAGCAGCATAACGCCGATGGTAATAACGGCAGCCAAATAGATATTCAATATGGAATGCGCGCTTGATTTAAACTCGTTCTTAAACAACTTGCCAAGCAAAGCTGAACACCTCCTTGAACACATCCTCAAGAGTCCGCCCGTCGATGCAGCCGTTTTCGACTTTTTCGTTTTTGAGTATCCGGCCGTTGCCGATCATCAGGGCGGTATCAAAAATGCCCTCGACATCGTGAATGAGATGGGTTGAGATAATCACACTTGACTCCTTCGGCAGGTTTTTGATGATGACATCGAGTATAAACGCCCGCGCCGCGGGGTCGACGCCGCCGAGCGGCTCGTCGAGCACATACAGTTTCGCGTTGCGGCAGACGACCAGCAGGAGCTGCAGCTTTTCCTGCATACCCTTGGACATGGCTTTCAGTTTTTGCTTTTCCGGCAAGTCAAAGGTTTTAAGCATGGCCTTCGCTTTTGCAACATCGAAATCGGCGTAAAAGTCCGTCATATACCGGATGGCGTCGACAGGCCTCATCCAGTCCGCGAGATAGGTTTTTTCGGGCAGATAGGCGACGATGCTTTTGGTATAGACGCCGGGCTTTTGGCTATCGACGGTCACCTCGCCCGCATAGTCGTTGATGAGCCCCGTGATGATTTTAATCAGCGTCGTCTTGCCGCAGCCGTTGGGGCCGAGCAGGCCGATGAAGCGGCCGGGACTGTAGTCGAAAGAAATATCCTGCAGGACTTGATGGCCGCCGTAGGACTTGCTGAGATGGGCAACCTTGACGATGCTTGGCATAAATCGTCCTCCAAATTGATTATTCCGCCGCGGCTTTGGCTTCCTTCAACACATCGTCGGGCAGCGCCTCACCGTGCTTGACCTGCAGGACAAACGCCAGCGAGAATAAAAACGCGACGACGCAAAACGCAAACAGCGACATATAGGTGCCGGTCAACACCCGGACCGTTCCGTAAAGGATGGGCGCCGCGACCTGGCCGGAAAAAGTCGCGGTGTAATAATAGCCGGTAAAGGTTCCGACTTTCTCAACGCCGCCGATGGACCAGACGAGCGGCAGCGTATTGACATTGATAAACATCGACGACGCGCCGCCGACAATCAGCGCGGGCCAGACGAGCCAAAGTTCCTTTGTCAGCGCAAAAGCCGAAAAGATAAGGATAAACGAACACAGGCCGCCGACAATGACTTTTTTGCGGCCGTATTTTTTACCCAAACGCCCGGCGGCGATAGCGCCGACGAGGCCGGAAGCCAGAAACGCGCCGGTCATAAAGGTGGCTTCCGCCGTGGTTTTGCCAAGGACATCGTGAGCGAACAACGCGAAAAATGTCGTGACCGAATTGGTGCCGATGAACAGAAAAAACAGCGCCGCCATCATAAACCACAGGCTTTTCCTCTCCGCCTTTGACAGTTTCATGCCCTTGAGCTTCGCGTGTTCTTCTTTCTTAGAGTTAACCGGATGCCCTTCTTGCGCGTTTCCGGTTTTGGGGAGACGGCTGTCCTTCTCCTTGACAAAGAACGTGACGATCAGCGTACCGAAAATGACCATCACTGCGCCCAAAACAAACACGGCTGGCCGTTCCTCACTTCTGGAAGCGTCGTAGTTGAACACGGATGCCAGAACCTTGCCGGCCATCAGACCGATAAACGCGCCGAGCCCGCCCATGATGCTGATGGCGGAGTTCGCTTCGCTTCGAAGGGAAGGCGGGGTCAGGTCGGGCATCAGGGACATGACAGGTGAGCGCCACAGCGACATGAAAAAGACAAAGAATATGACGCAGACCATTAGGGACGCCACCGACGGCATTCTCGGTATCAGCACGAAAATCGCTGCCGATATCGGCGCGAAGATAAGGACATAGGGTTTGCGCTTGCCTATGCGCGTGTGCGTGCGGTCGGACAGTTTGCCGAACAGAGGCTGGAAAATGACGCCGAATATATTGTCAAAGGTCATAATAAACCCGATAAACAGCGGGACCAACGAGAAGCCGGCTTTTTTTGCCTCCTCCGCGCCCAATTGGGATTCCATCAATTCGAGCAAAAACGGGTACTTGGCCGCCAGTTTCATGCTTAATTCCGTGATGAACGGGGACAGTGACAGCTTTTCATTCAGAAGTGTCGAAACATAGGGGTCGTAAATCGACCAGACGACCATGCTGCCCAAAAATCCGCAGCCGATGAGGATCGTTTTGAAATAGTTGACTTTCAGTTTTTCCGCCATGAAGTCCCTCCGAAAACCGTTCTTTTGACCTTAATCCTGCGCCGCGGCTTCTTTTACCACCTCGGGGGGCAGCGCCTCGCCGTGCCGCACCTGCGATACACACAAGAGAGCAAGCACAAAGGCGATGGGGCAGAACACAAACAGGGACATATAGGTGCCGGACAATACCCGGACGATACCGTAAAGAATGGGGGCGACCACCTGGGCAGAAAATGTCGCCGTATAGTAGTAACCCGTGAAAGTTCCGACCTTTTCAATACCGCCGATTTCCAGAACGAGCGGCAGGGTGTTGACGGTGATGAACATGTTGGCGGCTCCGCCGATAACAAGAGCCGGCCACATCAGCCACATCTGCTTTGTAATCGCGTAAGCCGAGAACATCAGGACGAAGGCCAAAAGGCCGCTGACAATCATCTTTTTACGCCCGTATTTCGTACCGCATTTGCCGGCGGGTATCGCGGCCGCCATAGATGCGAGGCCGAATACACCAAGCATCAAAGTCGCTTCCGAAGTGGACTTGTCAAGGACTTCGGCGGCGAAAAGCGCAAAGAATGTTTGAATGGAATTCGCGCCGACGAACAGGAAAAACAGCGTCGCGAGCATAAAAATGAGGCTTTTTCGTTCAGCCGAACCGAGTTTCATCGCCTTGAGCTTTTCCTTCTCTGTTTCCTTTGCCTTTTCCGTATTATAACTGCCGGCCTTGTCGCCGCGAAGCCTGCTGTCGGGTTCCTTGACAAAGAAAGCGAGAACGAGCGTGCCGAGTATCATCACGACAGCGCCGAGAATGAACACATAGGGGCGCTCCTCATTCAGCTTCGAGTCGAAGCCGAACACAAGGCAAAGCAAGGTGCCCGCGAACATACCGATGAGCCCGCCGATACCGCCGGTGAGGTTGATAATGGCGTTGCCCTCGCTGCGAAGTTTCGGCGGAGTGAGGTCCGGCATCAATGCGACGACGGGAGAGCGCCAGGTGGACATGATAAAAACATACATAATCACGCAAACCATCAGCGCAGGAATGGCTTGCATGCGCGGTATTAAAATAAAGAAGGTGGCCGCGAGGGGCGCCCCCACAAAGATAAACGGCCTGCGCTTGCCAAAACGGGTATGGGTTCTGTCGGACAGTTTGCCGAAAAATGGCTGAAAAATGACGCCGAAGACATTGTCAAAGGTCATGATAATGCCGACAAAGAGCGGAACAAGCGTAAAGCCCTCGCCTCCCTGGGCTTTCATCAAATCCAGCAGGAACGGAAAGCGTTGCGTCAACCGCCCGCTGAGGTCAAAGACGAAGGACGAGTCCGACAGTTTTTCGCTGAGCAGTTTCGAGACATAGGGGTCGTAAATCGCCCACGCGATGGAGGACGCCATGAACCCAAATCCGATAAGTAAGGTTTTTTTGTAATCGAGCTTCAGTTTTTCAGACATTCAATACTCTCCTTTTCTGTTTTAATAAACACAATAAGCCATTATAACACTCCGCGCGGGTTTTGAAAAGCCTTCGCGGGGCGTAAAGCCCGTTTCGCGCGTCGCGCGCGTTTCCTACGCGAGGAATCCTTTAATGATGACCTCCTCGGCTTCCGTTTCGTTCATGCCGAATGTCTGCAATTTGATGAGCTGGTCGTTGTTGATGCGGCCGATGGCCGCCTCGTGAATAATCTGTGCTTCGGAATGGTTCGCGGCGATTTCGGGGATGGAGCGGATTTTGGCCTCGTCCATGATAATCGAGTCGCATTGAACATGCGCCCTGCATTGCGCGTTGCCGACCGCGCGGGGGTAAAACACCTGCTCGGAACGGCCTCCGGCGACCGAGCGGGATATAATCTGCGCCGACGCCCCCTCCCCGTTGAGGTTGATTTCCATGTTGGAGCGGGCCGTCTGGCTGCCGTGCGTATACAGCCTTTCTGTGACAATGAGCTTCGCGCCGGCTTTTAAGGAAGCCGTCGTCTCGCGGACGGTGGAGTCAACGCCCTTGATCTGGACCATTTCCATTTCGCAGACGGAGCCTTCGTCCTGCTCGATGACGGTGGTGGGGTTGAGAACCCGCTCACCGGTGCCGTCCCCCTGCCCGTAGTGTTTTTCAACATATTTCAGCCTCGCGTTTTTGCCGATGTAAAACCGGTGGATACCGTCGTGGCCGGTCTTTTCGGCGCCGTTGTTGTGAATGCCGCAGCCGGCGATGATGAGGACATCCGCACCCTCGCCGATATAAAAATCGTTGTAGACCAAGTCGCTGATGCCCGATTGGGTGACGATGACCGGGATGTGCACGCTCTCATTCTGGGTGAAGGGGGCGACGCGGATGTCGATGCCGGGCTTATCTTCCTTGGTGGTTATCACAATGTTTTCGGTGGAATGCCGGCCGGCTTTCTCACCGTTTTTGCGGATATTGTACGCCCCTGCCGGAACAGCGTGAAGGTCCGCGACGGCTTCGAGCAGTTCGGATTCGGTGTTGCTCAAATTCATGTCAGGCACCCTTTCCCTTAAAGTCGCATTTTTCGTCGAATTCGCCGAGCAGTTGGGGCAGCAGCCTGTTTTTACTGCCGTACGAACGGATTTTGCCATCAGCGACAACCGCGATTTCGTCGGCTAAACGCATGATGCGCTCCTGGTGCGAGATGATGATGACGCTGTCATGGCTGCTGCCGGACATTTTACGGAACGTTTCGACAAGCATTTTGAAGCTCCATAAGTCGATGCCGGCTTCGGGTTCGTCGAAAATCGCCAGGCCGAGCTTTCTGGCCATCAGGGTCGCGATTTCGACGCGTTTAAGCTCGCCGCCCGACAGGGAGGAATCCACCTCGCGGTTGAGGTATTCACGTGAGCAAAGCCCGACATTGGTCAGGTAGTCGCAGCAGACATCCTCCGGCAGCTCGCTGGCGTGCGCGAGGCTTAGCAACCGGTGGACGGTCATGCCCTTGAATCGGGGAGGGTGCTGAAACGCGTAACCGATGCCGAGTTTCGCCCGTTCTGTCACGCCGAGGTTTGTGATGTCGGCGCCGTTGAAGACGATTTGGCCGGCCGTCGGTTTTTCAATGCCCATAATGAGCCTGGCCAACGTCGACTTCCCGCCGCCGTTTGGCCCCGTGATGACCAAAAAGCGGCCGTCGCGCAGCGTCAGGCTGATGTCGTCGATGATTTCGAGTTTTTCGCCCCCGTCACCGACCTCGAACGATACATGTTTTAATTCCAGCATACAGTCGCATTCCCCATTATTTCCGTTTATAAAGATATTTTGTTCCTATTATAATTGTTTACACCTGTCTTTTCAACCCATATATTCCCTCATAACAACGCCCCGGGGTTTTCCCCGGGGCTCGGAAATACGGTAACGCGGTTACACGAACAGCGACACGGCAATAAGCGCGATGTAAAACAGAAGGCTCAGAGCGTAGCGCTCGATATACGCGCCGGCGACGATGATGACGGCCGGTATAAACAGCACAATCTTCCACGCGATGTGAACGCCTTCGCCGCTGTAAAGCATCTCCCACATATGAAGGGCGTTCTCGATGAGAGGGAAAATGTTGCACAGCAGGGAAACGCCGAGGTAAAACAACAGGACATACACATAGAAAATATAAGAGGCCTCGCCTGTTTCGGCGTTTTTCGGGCCGACGCCAAGATACAGAAGCCCCAACGCGCTGCCTGTAAACATAATGGCGCCGAGAATTTTGTTGGCAAGCCCCGGCAGCCAGCAAACCAGGAAGCTCTTCAGTTTCGTTTGGGCAAATTCCTGTTCCACATGACCGAGAGTTTCGTCATAGCGCAGCAGTTCGGCCGATTCCACGGGCACTCCGAGAACGCGGCAGAACAAGTGCTCCCAAAAGGCTTTGATATACGCACCGGGCAGGGTTATGATCTTGCTGATGATATACACCACTCTCACAGTACATCCCCCTCTCCGTTGATAAAAATGTCCGCGGGTTTGATGTCGCCGGCGATGCACTTTTTGACGCTGTCGCTGAGTTCGTATCCTCTTTGCGACAGTTGGGTTACCGAGTAATCATAGGTGTCTTTTTCGTTCGCCAGCGAAGCGCACAGAGCCACCGTCATGAAAAGCTCCGGCGTTACATCCCCGTTGTTGTACGCGAACTGGTACGCTGTTTCGCCCGCTTCGTAGGCGTCTTTTATCTTGCCCTCGAGCAAAAAGAGGATTGCCTGCTGCCGGTAAAGCTCGGTGCTGCCGCCCGCTTTAATACCGTCATCGCAAGCCTTCTTCGCCGATTTCAAATCGTTTTTGCGGCGGTAAATCTCCGCGTTGAGAGTGAAGATCTTCGGTGAATCGGGAACGGCCGCCGTCAAATCTTTGCTGACTTTCAGCGCTTCGTCAAACTTCTTATCATCGACCAGGGAAAGCGCTTTGCTGCTGTAAATCTCCGCTTTCATGAAGCCGTAGGCGTCCTCATCCTTGTTATACTTTTTATAGTCTTCGCACACGCGAAATGCGGCGTCGTACTTTTCTTGTTTGTTCAATACGACAATTTTATAATAATAGGAATACAGGCTGTTTCGGTTTCTGGCGATGCCTTCGTCAAATATTTTCATGGCGTCGTCGTATTTTTTAAGGTTGATGCTGAAATAGGCGATATCGTAGTCATAAAGCCAGGGCTTATCGGGAGCCATCTTCTTGACATTCAACAGCAATTTCAGCAGTTCGTCGTCTTTCTTGCCCGAGTAGCTCGCGATTACGAACTTATAGTATTCGACGACATAATCCTTGTGTTTTGCCGCGTCCTTGCCTGTTTTTAACGCGTCGAGATCTTTGGTCAGGGTATCAAACGGGATGTCTTTGGGCTCGGCGGATTGATACGGCTGGAACAGTTCGGAAACCACGGCCCGTGTGTCAACACCAAAACTTTTATAAAACTCATAGAAGCCCTGAAGTTTGCTCAGCCATGGCCAACGAAGCATGCCGGCCGAGTCGTAAGCGTTGACGAGGGAATCCCCGGCTGCCGAAAAGCCGTCGTTTTGAATGGACGCGAGCATTTTATCAACATAGGTGCGCGTGCCCGTTGTGTAAAAATTCATATTCGTCAGTTTTTGATTGACGGTTGTCTTGAACCGGTCAATTTTTCCCGTTTTCTCCCCCTGCTTCGCTTCCGGAACGGTGAAGAAATTATTGGCGTTGACCGCTTCCTCCGAGGCTTTATCATAAGAAGCCACGGCGTCGCCGTACCGGTTGAGCGATTCGTACTTGCCGGCTTGATAAACCTGTTTGGCGATGCGGCCCGTGTTCAGAGTGACGAACACAGCCGCGACGGCAATGAGCAGGATGAGCACGGCCGCGGCGAAGCCTTTCGGGCCGGCGGAAACGCGCAACATATCTTTCCGGCATTCGGCGCAGTACTCATAATCCGGAGAGACGGTCAAATCCTTCGGTTGTTTGCCGCAACGGACGCAGAGGCCTTCCTTGTTTTCGTCCGTTTCGGCCTCATTTCCGCCGATTACGGGAATACCGTCACTCAAAGTCTCCCCACCGGCCGGAATTTCGGATTCTTCGGGCTGTTCCTCCCGGATTTTGTTGATTCGCTGCAAAATCTTGTCAACGGGGTCAAGCCCGTCGCCGGTCTTTTCGCCCTTGTCTTTATCATCTAAAAACGCCAAACAAAAACCTCCTTTACAGTTAACTTTTTTTATTCTATCATCTTTTATCCGTTATTTCAAATAAAAGTTCAAGAATTTACAATTCCATCATATTTTAGCGTTTGTCTTCATGGCGATGTTTTTAATCGGCTTGACATTCATCAGCACAACAGCTGCCAAAACCGACAGCGCCGTCTCCGGAATCATATACGAGGCGTTGTAAATCAGGGAATAAACCGCCGACAAGGCGAGGCCCGAATACCGCTCAAGTATTTTCGGCCCGAAAGAATAGAACCCTTCCTGGCTGAAGTACCATTCCGCCCAGCCGCCGAACAGGATAACCCCCGAAGCAAAATGCGTCGCCAGGCGCAACAGTGAGGCAACAAACGCGCCGAGGGCAAAGGCCGCCGCGGCATGGCGGCCGTCTTTTTTGCGGAATATACCGGCCAGGCCGATAACCGAGAAGGCGACGAGATAATCCAGCAATGCGATCAGGATAACGCCCCACAGTTTTTGCCCGGCAAACGCGGCGCTCATCGCAGCGCCGAAAATTCCCTGCAAAGAGCCGTAAACCGCCCCCGCGAGAAGACCCCATTTCGGGCCGTACATAAAACCGGCGAGCATGACGGGCACCATGCTGAACAGCGTAATCGACCCGCCGTAAGGCAGATCGTACACTTTGATAAACGAAAGAATCGTACCCAGCGCGATCAAAATTCCCGTAGCGGTAAGCCTTTGTGTTTTGTTATTTGTCATTATGACCGTTCCTTTCCTGAACTGAACGCCCGGGGATAATCCCCGGGCGTATATTGTGCTTCCTACGCCGGCATTATCCGGATCAGGTATGAGGGTATTTCTCAGCCGGCCTGAAGCCGGCACCCCTGCGGCTATTCGTTTTTTTTAAATTTCAACCGGCTTTTTCTTCGGTTTCCTCCGGCCCGCACTCCGCCTGAGCGTTGGTGTTCACGTTCGCCTCGGCGCGGCCTTCCGGCGTGTCGCGGTAAAACTGGGTTTTCGGGTTGGGGTGCTCGCGCGACTCCCACAGTTCCCGCGCGGGGCCGGCCCATTGCGCGGCGAACTTGTCGCATTTCGAACAAAGGGTCTCGACATCCTCCGGCGCGAGCAGGTCCGTCGATTTGGCGCCCGTTTCATTCACCATTCGCCGGAGTATTTCCGGGTTTTCGAGCATCGGGCACGGGCGGAGGTGGTTGTCGTTAAACGGCTGGCCGTGATGGAAGGCCTTGAACAGCGGGTTTTGAAGCGCTTCTAAAAGCGTGTGTGTGCGGATGTTTGAGTCGGAATAATGGATGAACACGCACGGCTCGATGTCGCCGGCGGAATTGACATGGAAATAATTGCGGCCCCCGGCGATACAGCCGCCGACATATTCGGCGTCATCCTGAAAATCAATGATAAACATCGGGTTGCCGGTTCTGCCGTTTCTCGTTTCGCGAAGCCAGTTGTACATGTGCTTCCTTTGGTCCGGCGTCGGCATAAGGGTAACATCCGCCCCGCAACTGACCGGCATGTAGCTGAAATACCAGGCGAATTTGACGCCTTTTTCAATCATGCGTTCGACAAACGCCCGGCCGGAGACCGTCTCGACATTTTGGCTTGTGTAGACGACGGAAATCCCGAACAGGCACTTTTTCGCTTTGAGCAGGTCCATCGCCGCCATGGCTTCTTGGTAGCTGCCCTCGCCTCGGCGCGCGTCGTTGCTCGCCTCGTCGCCTTCAATGCTCACGGCCACCGTAATATTGCCGAGCCGTTTCATTTCGTCGCACCATTCTTCATCGATAAGCGTCGCGTTGGTGTAACATAAAAACGCGCAGTCCGGATGGTTTTCGCATAATTTGATGATGTCGTTTTTTCTCAGAAGCGGCTCGCCGCCCGTAAACATATAAAAATGCGCTCCGAGCTCGACGCCCTGGCTGACGATGCTTTCGAGTTCTTCGTAAGTCAGATTCTGCTTGTGGCCGTATTCGGCCGACCAGCAGCCTTTGCAGTTGCGGTTGCAGGCGCTCGTCGGGTCGAGCAGAATTTGAAACGGAATGTTGCATTTGTACTTCTCGCGGTTGGCGCGAACCGCTTTTGTTCCGTGGTAAGCCGCGCCGAGGCCCAAAGCGAGAATCATATTCTTCAACACGCCGTGGTCGACATCTTTGATGATGCCCAGGGCAAACCGGGTCCACACATTCTCCGAATCGCGAATGCTTTCGCGAAATTTGTCGAAGTTTTTGGCCGGAAACATGTTACCGACGATTTTCTGCGATTTGTCTATGAGCTTGACAATATTCTTCTGAGGGTCTTTTTCAATATAATTCAGCAGCTTATCGATGGCGGCGCCCGCGGCAGCCCGCTGCATTTTTTGTGTCGTGTTCATTAACGATGCCTCCTGCGATTTCACCGCGGTGTTGCGCGGGTTGGAAAGATAGTAAAAATTATCATAGCATACCGGGGCGTAAAAGTCCATAATTTTAGCGATAACCGCCGCGAGCGGCCGTTATACATTAAAGAATACCCAATAACAAAGAAACTATCGGAAGTTTTTAAGAATCGGCGGTTTTGCGTTTTTTTCGTAAATACGGAAAGACAGCCAAAAGAATCAGCGGGAACACCGCCGCGAATAAAAAGCCCGCGCGAAGCCCCGGCAGCCGTGCCGCTTCTTCGGCTTTATCCGCCACGAGGCCCACCAGCCACGGCCCGGTCGCGGCGCCGAAATCCCCGGCGGAAGCGAGCAGCGCGAACATCGACGCGCCCGCCAAAGGAAATTTGGCGGTGGCTGCCACAATGGTTCCCGGCCATAACAAACTGACACCGAGGCCACTCAAAGCGCAGGCCGCGAGCGAAAGCGCGGGGCTGCTCGAGAACACGACGGTTAAAAAACAAACCGCGCAGAGAGCGGAGCCGGCCGCCATTGATTTATAAATATCGAGTTTTGTCCCCGCTTTGCCGTAAACGGTGCGGCCGACACCGAGAAAGAAAGCGAACAGGGCGACGCCGGCGTAGTCGCCGAGCAGTTTCGGAAGGCCCATCACATCCTCGAGGAAGCCGGAGGACCATTGCGCCATAACGATTTCCGCCGCGGCACCGCAGAATATAGCCGCGAGGCAAAACCAAAAATAGCTGTTGCGAACGATAACGCGGGTTTTTGTCTGGTGCTCTTCCGGCACAAGGGGGGCGAGCGGCACTTTCAGGAACAAAAACAGGTTGAACAGCGGCATCAGGCTCCAGAATAACGGAATAAACTGCCAGCGGGTTTTGCCGAGAAGAAAAAGGAGGATGGATGTCAGCAGCACGACCGTGACCTGCCCCCAGGCATAGAAAGCGTGGAGAAGGCTCATCGCCCGTTCTTTTTCATCGGTCGGCACGGCGTTGACAATCGGGCTCAACAGCAGTTCGAGCAAGCCGCCGCCACAGGAAGCCACGACAATCGCGAGTGTGAAGCCCGCGTACTCCCGGCCGGGGAACATGGCCGGGGACAGGGCGAAAAGAACGAACCCGGCGAAGGCCAGCGCCTGAGAGGCGGCGATAAACGGGCGCACGCCGTATTTGTCAACGACACGGCTGAAAAGCAAATCAACAGCGACTTGCGTGGTGAAATTGATGAGCACCAGGCGGCCAAGCTGCTCGAAGGTCAGACCGTACGCTTCCATCAGGGTCAGAAACAAAATCGGTGTGGTATTGATGACCGCCGCGAGGACAAAATGCCCGATGTAACAGGCGTAAACGGTGGATTTGTAAGAAACGTTATCCGGCATAAATCCGCACCTTTCCGAAAAGTCCGCCTGCGACGGATTTCCTTTCAAACACCAGCGCGTCCTTGTGATAGCGGCCGACTTCGGCGTACTCCCACTTGTCAAACTCTTTGGTGTGAATGTATTGGTTGGCCGGGGTATTGATCACGGTGACCTCGAGCCGGTTTGTTCCGTTGGCGAGCAGGCCGCTGATATCGTATTCATACGGCGGCCACGGGCACAGCCCGAGGTCTGTGCCGTTGAGGCGGCAGCGGCAGGCGCCGTCAACTTTGCCCAGGGAAAGCAGAGCACAGCCGTCATCCTCCGCCGCGTCATAACGGAACTCGATTTCATACACGCCCTCGCCCGAAAAGTCCTCGCCGGCGTATGGAGCCCAGGGGCCCGGAAGAGCCGCCGCGGGTTCGTCATGATATTCGCGTATCTCAAACTCGTTTTCCCCGATGACAAAGCCTTTGCTCTTGCGGAAACGCCATGGCCCCTCCAGGACCAACTCTCGGCGATACGCGCGTGTTAGCGTGTCGATTTCGGCCGCGCCATCCCCTGCGCCGAACAACAGCGCCGCGCTCCCGGCGAACTCGAGCCGGAGTGTTACCGCCGCGCCTTCGGGCGTTTTTACACACCGCGGACGCGACGCTTTGCCCGTGGCAGCGTCGAGCAAAACCGGGGCGGATTCTTCGGGGAACAGCGCTTCGATTTCCGCCTCTTCGCCCTCGTTGACCAAAAAATACAAAGCGCCGCCGTCTAAAAGCCGCTTGGTCACCGACACCGGCGCCGCCGGTTTTATCGAGACCGGGCCGCGCAGGCCGTGCGTGCCACGGAGCGCCCGGCCGCCGGCTTTTTCAAACGCCTTGAGTTTCTCCGCCGCGTCGTTCGTCATATAGCGGCAGCGGGGAACCACAACGGTTTCATAAAGCATCGCCCCGATTTGCAGGCGGCCGTCTTCGACTCCGGCCGTTTCGAGGGCGTCGTCGTCGACAATGTCAAAGTCCATGCCGGCTTTCTCAAGTTCTTCGGCGAGGCGGTCGTATTCCGCCATGACTTTTTCGGACTCTTCCGTTTTACTCCAGACATCGCGCACCGGCATGTACAGCGCCGTTCGGACATCCGGTTTTCCCAGCGACAGCAGATAAGAAAGCCTCGCCGTGTAGTCGTTGAACGGTTTCAGGCACTGCCACATGGTGCCGGCCGGTGTAAATACGGGCCTTTCGTTGGCCATGTACGGGCCCGACACGCTGCTCGCCAACGTCGCCGGGCAAAACAGCGTGATGCCGCGGACAAGCTGGTAGTTGACGATCCACTTCATTTCGGCCGGCGTCAAGCCCTGGCCGTAGACAGCGAACGATTCACTCAGCGCCCGGGGGTGGCCCTGCTGCCGCGCGACGCTCGACGCCCACCGCGGGTGGTGGTAGTTGGGGGCATAGTCCGTGTTCCTTCGGTCCAAAATCAAATGCTGCCCCTTGCGGCCTCCCGGAAAAATCTGGCGCAGAATGCAGTCGATACCGGGAATGTCCATTTCCCGGTACATTCGCAGCGGATGGCCGTAGCCGTGGTGCTTCAGGCACGCGATGCCGTCGTCGCCGCCCAGATGCCCGCCGAAAGCCATACCGTTACGGTGGCACCATTCGCGCATTTGTTTAAAAAAGCTCGCTGCGAACCGCCCGGACCAGTAATCGAAATAGTCGATTCTGGTTTGCGCGGTTGCCTCGCCGGACTCAAAAAGTTCGTTGAGTTTCATTGTGATATCATAGCCTTTTACCTGCCGGAAGCTTTCCGCGAAGCCTTCGCTCCACGGGGGGTTCGACACCCTGGTTTCGTCGGTGAACAGCAAAGGAACGGTGTTGCCCGCGAACGCGCCGATATACGGCAGATACGGTTCGCAGCCGATTTCGATGAACGCCCTTACTGCCTCTTCGTTGAGCAAATCGGGGTATATCGGTTCGGAGCCTTTCGGGGATTCTACAACGATGCTCGCGAGCACCCCGCTTTCCGGGACGGGTTCACCGGCCTTTGCGGGCATGACCTCGGTATCGGTCGTGAGAAAAAGCGCCAGCGCCCCTTCTTCGGGCTTGTCCCCCTTTTCCACTTCCCGTTCGTACTTCACCAGCCTTTTGCAGGCGAGGTGCGGATACTTGGAAGTCACCTTGCCGCAGGCGCTGCCGGACGGCCAGCCCCCCTCGTCATAGAACCAGATTTTCATCCCGAGCCTGTCGGCTTCTTGAACGACTGCCCGGTAAATCTCAAAATACGCATCCGTCAGATAGTCCGGCTCGAGCGTCGTGCGCATGGTGTGCGGGCGGAAATACGAGGGCTCGGGCACGATCATCACGCCCCCGCCGCCCGCCTCGTAAAGCTCGCGCAGCTGCGCGGTCAGCCCGTCCGCCGTAATCGGCGAGTTCCAGCACCACATGTAAGCGGGGCGGTGGAAACTGTCCGGGTTTTGAAAGGCCTCATAATCGATTTTAGCGGACGGTTTCGGAAGCATGGCCGGCTCCCCTTTCGGTTTTTCCTTATTATAAAGCATGAACGGGCCGTTGAACAGAGTGTATCACACAAGGCTAAGATTATTGTATAAAAAAACTGCAAGCAACGCCAATAAATATGGAACATGTGAAGATTATAGCAGAGCCGCCTTTACATATTTTACTTTAAGTAGTATAATTTTTATACATTAACTCTCTGACACAGGCAATAATACAAATTGCTATAAATATAAAACAGGAGGCAGTACAATGGTAGAACTCAACGGAAAAGTATGCATCATCACCGGTGCCGCGATGGGAATGGGCGCCGCTACAGCCGAGCTTTTCGCGAAAGCAGGCGGCAAGGTGGTCATCGCCGATTTCAACGTCGAAATGGGTCAGAAACAGACCCAGAAAATAATTGACGCCGGCGGAACAGCGGCATTCGTTAAAGTGGACGTTTCTAAGGCAGACGAAGTCGAAGCGATGGTTAAATTCGCTGTCGACACATATGGCGGATTGGATGTCGCAATTAACAACGCGGCACGCACTCCTGATGATAAGCCGCTCGCCGACATGGAAGAAAGTGACTATGACTCTCTGATGGCCGTTGATTTGAAAGGCGTCGCTCTTTGCCTGAAATACGAACTGCGCCAAATGGTCAAGCAAGGCAGGGGCGGTTCCATCGTCAACACTTCGTCCGTCAGCGGCATCCGCCCACAACCGTCGACTCCGGTTTATATCGCGGCAAAGCACGGCGTCATCGGCCTGACGAAATCCGCCGCGATGGATTACTCCGGGCAGGGTATCCGAATCAATACGGTCGCCCCCGGCGCTATCGACACGCCGATGCTCCGCGGCGCGCTTGAGCAGTTTAACCTCAACCCCGATTCGTACGCCAAACAGTTGAGCATGCTCGGCCGTTTTGCGCAGGCATCCGAAGTTGCCGAAGCGAACCTTTGGCTGGCCTCCGACCTGTCGTCTTATGTGACCGGCGCCACCATCTCGGTCGACGGCGGCTACACGGCTATGTAACGCGTAACGGAACAACATTCTTCTTCGGGCTGTACAAAATAATAACCGCCTTAAAGCGGAAGTGCAAGAGCCGGGCAGCTGCCCGGCTCTTGCACAGAGGATGGTATTACATGAAAAATGTTGAAAGTTAAATCAATACTGTAATTATGATATCAACAATCAATTCGGATGTCAATTCGCCTTTTTGCCAAATATATTTTTTATGTATGCAATTTTTTTAATATTATTAACAAATGGTTTGCGGGTGAAAAAGTCCGGCAACCGCGCCCGGCCCTTTCCACATGAGAGTAAAAATGTGAGTGGGCGGAAAAGCAACGGAGCAAGTTTTATAGATAAATGATATCAGATATTTTTTATTTAACTTAGCCGGAAAATGACGCGGCCGCCCTTTCGGGCGGCCGATCTGCATATTATGCCTGTCAATCGAAACCCCGGTTATCAAACCGGTTTTCTTCATAATAGAAGTAGAGCGTTTTGTTCTTTTTATCGAGGGTATAAGACACATAGTTGTCCCGTGCCTGAAATTCATTTGTAAAGTCAGAACATTCATAAAGGGCGTTGTTCATTAAAAGCTCATCGAAGTACGGGATGCCGCCACCGAGCATATTCAACGACCAGCTGAACTGCCCGGTAACGACTTCTTCATAATACTTGTCGTCAAAGACCGCGCTGCCGAAGAAACAGTAGTTGCCGGCTGATTGATCGGTTTCGGGGGGACGGATATGCCATTCGCAGCGTTTGATTTCTTTGAGATTGGGCAGAAACTTTTGCAGGGTGGCGGCGTCGGTGCCGCTCAGAATATCTTTGCCGGATTCTTTAACAATGAAATATTCCGCCTTCTTCTCCCGCAGAAGCTTCGCGGCTGTCAGGCTTTCCCGGTTCGCCTGCCGCCAGTTCTGCTCCTCCAAACGGCCATAACGCTCCGTCAGCAGGCTGCGCGCTTCCGTTTGAATATACGCGTCTTGGCTTTTCGAGAGTTCGAGAAGTTTGGGCACGACAGCGTCCGACAGCGAGCCGAACATAGCGACGTCAAGCTCGCCGCTTTTGCCGGTTTCATATTGCCGGATGTTGTAATCCGCGATAAGTCTGTCCGTCCCGGCAAAATTGAGAGTTAAAAACCACATGGTGAAAAAGACGGCGATGAACGGGACGACCCGGAAGCCGGCTTTCAGGGTTTTAACGACGGCCGCCAAAAAAATCACGGCGGTCAGAATCATGAACCACGATGTGTAGAGCCGCAGCTGCGTCAGGCCGAACACGCCCATATACATGACCATTTTCGAGAGCGCCGAGCCGATGATAACGAGCGTTATGACGGAAAGCGTAATCAGGAAGAATTTCAGCGCGGCGGGCAGCCGGCCTTCCTTCCTGCCGGAGAAAATAAAGAACACGCTCAAGAGGGCGAGGTTGATGACTGCTATCGCGACGAGCTCGAAAAAGCCGCGGCGCGCGTATTCGGAATAGATGAAATCCCCTGGCAGAAGGCCGCGGAAGGCATTGAACATGTAGTTGAACTGGACGGCCAGGAAAAAGACATACACCGCGCACACAATCGAAAGCACCGTATAGGCGACGACGCGGTCGAGTTTTCGCGGCAGCGCCGGCATTTTGACTGGGCCACTTTTAACTTTGTAGCGGAACGCGTAGAGAGCGCCGAACAGCGGAATCGCAAGGCCGATGCCCAGCAGGATTTTCACCAGATACTCCCAGAAACTTTCGCCGATGTACTTCGTCAGGTTGTCGAGGACATCCTCAAACGCTTTGTCGGCACTCGCGAGAAGGGACAGGATGACGGCCAGAAGAGGCACGCAAATGACGACGCCGATGAGTATCCGGACAAACAGGCGGTTGCCTTTGCCGGCCTTGGCGCCTCTGGACGTGACGACGAACAGTTTGTCAAGGTTCGTGACGGGCCGCGCCACGAACCCGTTGAAAAAGTCAAAGGCCAGGCCTTTGGTCAGCGGCGCGTAATCGCGCGCGCCGAACATCGACATGAACTGCAGCGCCGCGAGGAAAAACAGGAAAACCAGGTTGAGCACACCGAGAACCGTGTTGTCAAACAGGGCAAAGCAGACCAAAAGAAGACCCATCGGGACGAACAAAACGGCGCCTTTTTTCACATCGGCGGTTTTGGTTTTGCAGCCGTAAAAAATCACGCCGGCGTAAGCCGCGATGAAAAACAGCGGGACGCCGGCGCCGAGCCCCCCCGCGAATAAGATGAATTCGCAGAACAGAAAACCCGTCAGCACGGCGAGAAGCGCGTACACGCTGTCGTGCCGGTCAATCTTCACTTCCGGCTTTGCCTTTACCTCAGCGTAATAATAGGGTTGAAAAGCGGGCGGAGCGGGAGTTGCCGGCGTCGGGGGTTGCGGGGGATTCGTTCCGGCTTGCGCGGGCGCGGCGGCCGGCGCGGCCTCCGCAGCCGCTTGGCAGGGTTCCGGCGGGGTTGGCGAGGTTTGCTTGTTGTCAAGGTTGTCGTTCATAAGTTGTCATCCTCCATGTGCTCGAGAATATCGGCGGGTTGGCAGGCCAGCGCTTTGCAAATCGCGTCGAGCGTTGAAAAGCGGATGGCTTTCGCCTTGTTGTTTTTTAATATCGACAGATTGGCGGGCGTTATGCCGATTTTGTCGGCAAGCTCGGTGGCGCCGATTTTCCGCCTCGCCATCATCACATCCAAATTCACAATGATTGCCATTGCTAGCACTTTTCCTTTCGCAACGGGACGGAATACCCGTCCCCTACAAGTTCAAAAACGGCCGCCGACGAGGCGCTAAACCGTCAAGTCCACTTCCTCCCGCAGCTCAATGCCGCGGATCACAAGCTCGCGGATAATCGCGGAAATCATACCGATCATCAGGGCCGCGATGGCGAGAATGGTGAAGACGATGTTCCCGTCGGGGAAGAGAAAGATGCCCGCAATAAAAACGAGGCAGTCGAAAAAGGCGCAGACGCCGATGATTTTCAGGTTCAATATGCTGTTTTTGCAGAAGGGAATGTCGTTGGCTAAGTTCCGGCAGAGTTTGAACGCGGCCGCCCAGATGACCATGAACGGCACATAGGTGACATACAGCAACGCGACGAGGCCGGGGAAATAATCCGGCTTCAATCTGCCGGCCAGGAGGATTTCCACAATCCACGGCAGAAAGACGCCGAGCAGCAGGCCGATGACGATGGCCGTGACGACCAAAACAAAAAGCAGTTTCGGAAAGAAACTTCTGTTTTTCATATAACAATTCACCTCGAGCGCATTATAGCACCGTTAAAACCGATTGTCAATAATTATTTATTGATAAACGATAAGTATTTATTTATTATCGTTAACTGTCTGTCTTTCGGTAAGATACAAACAAAAAGGCGGGGGCAAGCCCCGCCTTTTTAAATCCCTCCACCGCAAATGAACCACCATGTGGTTCTGTGCGGTCCCCCTCCCTTTAACAAGGGAGGCATTGGCCGGAAACTATCGATACAGCGGTCCGTACGCCGCGCAGGCGCGGTAATCGGCGCCTTCCAAATCGCCGGTGCCGAACGCCGCCCACGAATGGGGCCTGTAAACGGCTTCGCCGGGGACATTGTGCATCGCGACGGGGATGCGCAGCATGCTCGCGAGCGTGATCAAATCCCGGCCGATGTGGCCGTAAGTCAGCGAGCCGTGGTTCGCGCCCCAGTTGGCCATGACCGAATAGACGTCTTTGAACGCTGTCGTATTCTCATCGGTGTTGGGCACAAACCAGGTCGTCGGCCAGGTCGGGTCGGTGCGCTTGTCGAGTTTGTCGTGAATCTCGTCGGGCAGGACGACCGTATAGCCCTCGGCGATTTGAAGCACCGGGCCCAAACCGTCGATGAGATTGAACCGGATCATGGTGACGGGCATCTGCGCCCTTGTCTTGAAGTGGGAGGAATAGCCGCCGCCGCGGAAATAGCCGGTGTCGCCCGGGCACCATTCGGTGACCGACAGCATCGCGTCAATGTCCGCCTGTGTGACATCCCACCACTTCTTAATGACGGCGTTGCCGTCTTTATCCTTGGCCATGCCCGTCGCGTCAAGCGCGGCGGCGCCGGAGTTGATGAGGTGGATAAAGCCGCCGGCCGCGAGCCCTTCCGGTTTCAGGCCGGTGACGCGTTCGATGGCCTCGGGGCTCCAATAGGTGCGCACATCGGCGAACACGCTCGCCGTGCCGGTCAGCAGCTTGCCCGCGAGCATCGCGAGGCCGTTGAGCCCGTCGTTTTCCGTGGCGAAAGTCAGCGGTTCTTTTTTGCCGTTCCAGTCAAAGGACGAGTTGAGAATCGCTTCGGTGAAGTCGCCGTTGGGCATAAAATCAGTCCACTGCCTTTGCCCCTGGAACCCGCCGAGAATCGCGTTGCGGCCGAGCGCCTCCTCATGCCAGCCGTCCTTGGGCCCGGCGTGTTCCGCCTCGGCGCCCGCCGGCTTGACATGATTGAGTTTTTCGTTGCCGATTAATATGTCGCGGCAGATGAGCGTCATCTTGACGACATATTCCCATTCCCAGTCCTTGCGCTCGCGGGAGCTCGGGACGGCGTTTTTGTCAAAGCCCTCACGACAGTTCTTCTTTGCCCAGGCGAGCGCCTTCTCGTATTCCTCGTGGTCGTAGATGCCCAGTTCGACGCGGCGAATCACCTCGGACATATCGACCCATTCCGCGCGGATGCCGAAGTATTTCTGCAGGAACGCGGCGTCGCAGCAGGAGCCGGCGATGCCCATGGACACGGCACCGATGCCGACATAGGATTTGCCGCGAATCTGGCCGACCGCCGCGGCGCAGCGCGCGAAGCGCAGCAGCTTTTCTTTCACATCTTCGGGTATGGAACCGTCGTTTAAATCCTGGACATCCCGGCCGTAGATGGAAAACGCGGGCAGGCCTTTTTGCGCGTGCGCGGACATGACCGCCGCGAGGTAAACCGCGCCCGGGCGCTCGGTGCCGTTGAACCCCCAAACGGCTTTGACCGTCAGCGGGTCCATGTCCATCGTTTCGCTGCCGTAACACCAGCAGGGCGTCACCGACAGGGTGGCGCACACATTCCGGGCGGCGAAAAACTCCGCGCACCTCGCGGCCTCGGCGCCACCGCCGATGGTGCAGGGGGAAATGACGCACTCAAACGGCGCGCCGTCGGAATAAAACACATTCTCCTCAATCAGTTTTTTGGCGGCCGCGGCCATCGCCATGGTTTTCTCCTCAAGCGATTCGCGCACGCCGCCCCAGCGGCCGTCGATAATCGGCCGGATTCCGATTTTTGCTCTTAACATGACAATCTTCCTTTCGTTTATATTATAATAATTGATATTTGTTCCTGTACGCTTCGTCCCAGGCCTCTTTGTCTTTGGGCGGGTAGGCTGTTACGCCCCCGCTGCCGGCGATAATCGCCCGGGCCTCGGCAATGCTGCCGATATCCCCCGCCGCCAATAACTGGACGGCGATGTTGCCCATGACGGTCGCCTCGATAGGCCCGGCGAGCACTTCGCGGTTGCAGGAGTTCGCCGTCATCCGGCAAAGCAGGGTGTCTTTGGTGCCGCCGCCGATGACATGGATGACGGGGTAGTCCTTCCCCGTGCAATCCATCAGTTTGTCGAATGTCAGCCGGTATTTCATGGCCAGGCTCTCGTAGATACAGCGCATCACCTCGCCCGTGCTTTCGGGCACCCGCTGCCCCGTCTTCGCGCAAAACGCGCGGACCCGGCCGGGCATATCGCCGGGCGGCATAAATTCCGGCGCGTCGGGGTCGATAAAACAGCGGAAGGGCTCGGCCTCGAGCGCGAGTTTTTCGAGCTGCGCATAACTCAGTTCGACGCCCTCGCGCGCCCATTGGCGGCGGCTTTCCTGAATCAGCCAAAGGCCGGTGATGTTTTTGAGGAAGCCGACGGTGTTGCCGCAGCCCCCCTCGTTGGTCACGTTCATCGCGGCCGCCTTTTCATTGACAATGGGTTCGTTGAGCTCCGTGCCGAACAGCGACCAGGTGCCGCTGCTGATAAACGCGAAGTCTTTTTCTTTGCTTGGAACGGCGGTAATCGCGGATTGTGTGTCGTGGCCGCAGACGGCGATAACGCGGGCCGGCTCGACGCCGCATTCCCGGCAGATATCGCCGCTTAACCGACCGGCCGCCGTACCGGACGGAACAATACCGCAAAGCAGGCCGCGCGGAAGGCCGAACTTTTCAAGCAGAGTATCCGACCAGCCGCGTGTTTTTAAATCGACCATCTGCGAGGTGGTGGCGATGGAGTATTCCGTGATTTTGGCGCCGGTGAGCAGGTATGTAAACAGGTCGGGCATGAACAGCAGCTTGTCGGCCCTTTCAAGGATACCCGGCCGGTATTTTTTCAGCGACAACAGTTGGAACAGCGTGTTGAGTTCCATAAACTGGATGCCGGTCGCGGCGTAAATCTCCTCACGGGGCACGGTTTTAAATGCTTCGTCGAGCATCCCCTTCGTGCGCGCGTCGCGGTAATGGACGGGGTTTTCGACTAGGCAGCCTTCCGCGTCAATCAAACCGAAATCGACGCCCCAGGTGTCGATACCGACGCTCTCAAAACCGCCGGCAGCTTTCGCTTTGATCAAGCCCTGTTTAATCTCATGGAACAGCCGCAGAACATCCCAATAGATGGTGCCGCGGACGCTGACCGGGTCGTTGGAGAAGCGGTGGACTTCCTCAAGGGTTATCCGTTCGCCGTCGAACACGCCGATAATCGCGCGGCCGCTCGACGCGCCGAAGTCAAAGGCAAGAACACGCTTTGCATTAGCCATATAGGCAACCCCCCGATATAGTGGTTAGTGGTCGGTGGTTAGTGGTTAAACAACGACGCCTTTTTTCAAAATAATGTTCGCGTAGATGGCGGTTTCACCCGTCGCGACGACGGCGTAGGCTTTTTTGGCCCGCTCATAGAACTCAAAGCGTTCCACCAGCTCGATTTTTTTGGCGCCTTCGTGGGCGGAGATCACGCACTTGTAATCCTCCCAGATTTCCGGCCGATTGGCGGCGTCGCCGTTATCCATCAGCGCGGCGGGAAACTCGGCGTAGGTGTCGAGCGGGAACAGGTTCAGAATCGCGTCGAGCAGCGCGGGCACGCCGTGGCCGTCCGCCCGGACGAGCCGCTGCGCGACGGAAGCCGCCGGAAAATTGCCGTCGCCAAGGACGATTTCATCGCCATGGCCCATTTCCATTAAAATTTTCAGCAATTCCGGCGAGAGCAGAGGAGAAATGTTTTTGAGCATATGGAACATCCTTTCTGACAGAAATTTTTTTCGCCGTAGGGCGGGGGCTCCCGCCGTTACGTCAAAAAAGAATCGCGTTAATGTGTATCGGGTTTGCGTAGTGCTATGGTTTTCCTTGCGGCGGGAGCGAGCCCCCGCCCTACATTTATATTGTCAGCCCGATGGTATCGTTGCGGGCAGTACTATGGTTTTCCTTGCGGCGGGAGCAAGCCCCCGCCCTACATTTATATTGTCAGCCCGATGGCATCGTTGCAGGCAGTGCTGTGGTCTTTGTTCCATATTGCCGTGGTTTTCGTCCGACCTAATCTATACTATACATATTATACAGCTCATAGTAAACACCCTTCTTTTCCATCAGCTCTTTATGGCTGCCACGCTCGGCAATGCCGTCCTCGGTCAGGACCAGGATGAGGCCGGCGTTGCGGATGGTCGTGAGCCGGTGGGCAATGGTGATGGTCGTCCGGCCGGCGGCGAGGCTTTCGAGGGATTTTTGGACCAGGCGCTCGCTCTCATTGTCGAGCGAGGAGGTCGCCTCGTCAAGGATCAGAATCGGCGGGTCTTTCAAAAAGACGCGCGCGATGGAAATCCGCTGCTTCTGGCCGCCCGACAGCTTCACGCCCCGCTCGCCGACATAGGTGTCATACCCGTCGGGCAGCTGCCGGATAAACTCGTCCGCCCCGGCTTTCTTGGCGGCCTCGCGGACTTCATCGGGGGAAGCGGCCGGCCGGCCGTAGGCGATGTTGTCATACACGGTACCGGAAAACAAATAAACCTCCTGCTGGACGACGCCGATGTGCGAGCGCAGCGAGTGCAGGGTAATGTCTTTGATGTTGCGTCCGTCGAGCAGAATGTCCCCGCGCGTAACATCGTAAAAGCGCGGGATGAGGTTGCACAGCGTCGTTTTGCCCGCGCCGGAAGGGCCGACGAGAGCGACATTGTCACCGGGCTTTATGTGGAGGTTGAGGCCGTCGAGGACATTTTTCTCCGTCCCACGGTAGAGGAAGCCGACATCTCTGAACTCGATTTCCCCGCGGACATTTTCCACCGCGACCGCCGTTTCGCTGTCTTTGATGTCGGTGATTTCGTCCATCACCTCGGCGAAACGCTCGATGCCCGTCATCCCCTGGCTGTATTGCTCGCTGAATTCCACGATGCGGCGTATCGAGCCGAGCAGCGTCGTGACCATCAGCAGGCTCGCGGTGAAATCGCCCGGCGTCGTGCGGCCGTTCATCATAAACACCGCGCCCGCCGCGACAACGACGATGTACACAACGCCGTCAAACAGGCGGACCGTCGCGTGAAAGCCGGCTAAGTTCCGGTAGCTTCTGCGGCGGATTTTCAGGAATCTCAGCGTCCCCTTGCCGAAGCGTTCACGCTCCATAGCCTCGTTGGCGAAAGACTTGACGACGCGGATACCCAGCAGAGAATCCTCCGTCACGGCGTTGATTTCGCCGATTTGAACGCGCGTTTCTTTGAAGGCTTTCCTCATGAGCGAGCGGCTGCGCCGTGTCAGGAAATACATCAGCGGCAAAACCGCGAACACGATGAGCGCGAGCCAAATATTCATCGAGGCGAAAATGGCGAACCCGGCCACGATTTTGATGACGGTGATAAAAATTTCCTCGGGCATATGGTGCGCGAATTCGGTGATGTCAAACAGGTCGCTCGTGATTCTCGACATCAGCTGCCCGACTTTGGTGTTGTCATAAAACGAGTAGGAAAGCTCCTGCAAATGCGCGAACAGGTCGTTGCGCATATCTTTTTCAATATGCGCGCCCATACCGTGCCCGATGTACAGCATACAGTAATTCGCCGCCGTATCAATGAGCCGGAGAAACAGGTAGAACCCCATCGTTGAAAGAATCAGGTTCCAAGTCAGCAGTTTGGCGTCCGCCGCGGCGGCGTCCGTGATTTTCTTGACGATGAGCGGCAAAGCCAGCTCGCACAACGTCGTCAGCGAGGCGCAAAACAGGTCGAAGCTCAGGATTTTCCAATATTTCTTAGAATAAGGAAGAAACCTTTTGAGCAAAACGCGGCTTTTGTACTTTTTATCCGTTTGTATTCCGATTCCTCCCAACAACAGCGCCTTTCCATTATAAAACAAAAAAGTGATTTTGCATAGACACAAAGGCGTTCTCCCTTTCTTTTTCCCGCGGGGTATGGTATCCTTTACGGGATACGATTCAACCTTCTGAAGGAGTGCTGCGCACGTGTTTTCCCGGGTAAACAGCATGGGTCTTTACGGAATGGAATCCTATATGGTCGGCGTGGAAGCGGACCTGTCGCAAGGGCTGCCGCGGTTCGACGTCGTCGGCCTGCCCGACGCTTCGGTCAGTGAAGCGCGCGACCGGGTCCGCGCCGCGATGAAAAACGCGGGGTTTGATTACCCCGTCAGCCGCATCACCATCAACCTCGCCCCGGCGGACACCCGCAAGGAGGGGCCTTTTTATGACTTGCCGATTTTTGTGGCCCTGCTTTTGTCAAGCCGCCAGTTGAAATGCGAAACGGAAGGCATGGCGTTTATCGGCGAGCTGTCGCTCGACGGGGCGGTGCGCCGCGTAAACGGGGCGCTGCCCATGGTCATCAAAGCCCGCGAAGAGGGCGTTCACTCCGTGTTTATCCCCGCGGCCAACGCGGCGGAAAGTTCGGTCGTGCGCGGAATTTCCGTTTACCCCGTCGAAACCGTGACGCAACTCACGGCCCATTTAACGGGTAAAGAAAGCATTACACCGGTCGGCGAGCTCGACTACGGCGAGTACCGCCTGCCCCCGAACATGCCCGACTTCAGCGACGTCAAGGGCCAGTACGAGGCGCGCAGGGCTCTCGAGGTCGCCGCGGCGGGCGGGCACAACGTGATGATGATCGGCCCGCCGGGCTCGGGCAAAAGCATGCTCGCCAAACGGCTGCCGTCAATTTTACCCGACATGTCGTTTGAGGAAAGCCTCGAGACCACCAAGTTGTATTCCATCGCCGGCGCGCTGCCCGACGGCGTTTCTCTCATTCGGGCAAGGCCGTTCCGCTCGCCGCATCATACGGTATCGCCGGCGGGCCTTTCCGGAGGAGGCACCGTGCCGCACCCGGGCGAGATTTCCCTCGCGCACAACGGCGTGTTGTTTTTGGACGAACTGCCGGAGTTTTCGCGCACGGCCATGGAGGTCATGCGCCAGCCCGTCGAGGACGGAAGAATTACGATATCCCGCGTGGCGGGCACGCTTTCCTACCCTTGCTCGGTGATGCTCGTTTGCGCGATGAACCCCTGCCCGTGCGGCTTTTTCGGCCACCCGACCAAGGACTGCACCTGCCCGAAAGGCGCCGCGGCGCGTTACCTCGCGAAGGTGTCCGGCCCTCTGCTCGACCGGCTCGACATCCATATCGAGGTGCCGCCCGTCGAGTTTGAAAAGCTGTCGGCCGACGGCAAGAGCGAAAGTTCGGCGGTTATCCGGGAAAGAGTCAACGCCGCCAGAGAAATCCAGCGGCGCCGTTTTGATGGGACGGACATCACCTGCAACGCGCGCATGAGCCCCGCGATGACCAGGGAATATTGCAAGCCGGCGCCCGCGGCGATGGTCATGCTCGAACAGGCGTTCTCGCGGCTGGGCCTTTCCGCGAGGGCTTATGATAAGATTCTGCGCGTCGCGCGCACCTCGGCGGATTTGGCGGGCAGCGAAACCATCGAAACTCCCCATATCGCCGAAGCCGTCCAGTTCCGCAACCTGGACCGGAAGTTTTGGCGAAACTGAAACAGCCGCAACACCCGGTTTGACAGTATCTGCCATATCCTTTTACATATTTTCATTGAAAACACTTTCCGTAATATAGTATAATGGTCCCGGAAGATTGCATCACAAGGAGGTTTTTAAACAATGAAGAAAACAAAGCGATTCCTGGCGCTGGCGTTATCCCTTATAATTGTTTTGGCGGGCACCTGCCTTTCACCCGCCGTCCTGCCCGCTCTGACCGCGGGCAACGCCGCGGCGGCAGGGCTCGCGGGCAGCCCGCAGGGGCTGAAAGACACGGCGCCGGCCGGCGAAACCGCCGCCGCGCCCGAAACGGCCGCGCGAAGCGAAGCCGCACCGGCGGGTACGGGCGCGAAAACCATCGCGGACTCGCTCGTGGCGGAAGCCAGGGGTAAAAGCGCGGTTGAAAAGCTGATTGACGAGATTCTCACGCCGTTTGGCCATGTTCAGAGTATCGGCAGCGGCCAAAGCCTCGAACTGATCCTTAAAAAATTCCTGGTTGACAGCGTTGGCGGCCTGGCGGACAGGTTGATTAAAACCATCCTGAAGGTGTTCCCGCCGCGCGATTTCGTCGATTACGAGGATTATCAAACGGAAAACTTCCTTGAAGGCACCAAAACCTATCAAACCTCCGCCGCGCAAGGCGCGAAATGGCATGCCGGCTACCGCTCCGTGAGCATCGTGCCCGATAACCTGCTGACAAAGCCATACTACACCGCCGGCTATTTCAACAACTACACCGGCAAAAAGCCGATAACCGGCATTCTCGATGACCAGTGCCTGCGCGTGGTCTGCCTCAACGACGGCACGGGCAACGGCACGGCCGTTTTCATCTCCATGGACGGTTTCGCCTTCACCAACGCGAATGTCCGCAAGTTCCGCGCGAGGCTCGCCGATTTTATCGAGGCCAACGACATCGTCAGCCTGAACATCACGACCTCCCACTCCCACTACTGCATCGACACCTCCGGCCTCGGTGTCAGCCTGCTGCCGTTTGTCGGGCAAAACCTTCTCGCGGCGGCGACGGGCGGCGCGGACGAACTCAGCGCGGTCGACGAGGAGTTTATGGAAATCATACTCAGCCGCGGCGCGCAGGCGGTGAAAGACGCGTTCAACGATATGAAGCCCGGCCGGCTGTATTACCGGACGACGGATATCGGGGAAATGATGAGCGACAAACAGTCCCCCGACGTATTTGACCCGAATGTCAACACCATCCGTTTTGTGCCCGACAGCAAGAGCGCGCGTGAAATCTGGCTTGTCAACGCCGGCATCCATCCGACGGGCTACCCGCGTGACTCCACCGTCGTTTCCTCGGAATACCCTTACGCGATCGTCAAATACGCCAAAGAGCTCGCCGGCGCCGATGTGGCCTTTTATCAGGGCGCGCAGTGCGAAATCACCAAGGGAGAAACGCCGGAGGGCGAGACCAATTTTGACAGAATACAAGCGTTCGGCAAAAAAATCGTCGAACGGGTGATGGAACCCGACACCGAAACGGAAATTGAGCCTTATCTCAATGTCACCCACGCCGAGGTTTTCCTGAAAATCGAAAACCCGATTTTGATGGCCGCCGCCAAGCTGCAGATCATCAACAGCACTTGTGTCGACACAACCGGCCGCTTTGAGGACGCCCTGCTCGTGACGGAAATCGGCTACTGCGAATTCGGTTCAAAGCTCGGCATCGCCCTTGTTCCGGGTGAAATGGACCCCGAAATCGCCTTCGGCGGCACGAAACCCGCCGCGGAATCCTGGAACGGGACGGACTGGGAATACCCCTCCATGCAAGAGGCGGCCGGGCGAAAGCTCATCGTTTTCGGCCTGACCAACGATGAAATCGGTTACATCATCCCCGACAACGAGGTGGCGACCACACTCGCTGATTCTCTCGGCGGCATGTTCGGTTCCGACGCCTTCGGCCCCAAAAACGGGCACTATCCCGAGATGCTCACCATCAGCAGCGATACCGGTTCCTATATCATGCGGTATTACCTGGCTATGCTCGAGGATTTAAGGAGCGCCCGGTAACCGGGCGGCAACACGGAGGGGTTGATAACGATGTTTGACTTTCTCGCGCCCAGGCAAATCAGGGCTATTCAAAAGATTTTCACCGTTTTTCGGGACTATGCCGGCCCCGCGGTTAACCCCGTCGCCCGCTTTATCGCCATCGTCGTCATTATCGGCCAGCTCATCGGGGCCGCGTTTGCAGACGGCGCGGTGACACCCTACGGCCCGAAGGTGGACATGGACAAGTTCGAGCTCGCCTGGGCGGACGAATTCGACGGCGAAAGCGTGGATTGGAACAACTGGGCCGGCCATTACACCTACGGCGACGCGGCGTCCATTCGCCGGGGCGGGTATTTTCAGCGCGACATGGCCTTTATCCGTGACGGCAACCTTGTCATCCGCACCGATTACAAAGACCCGGGCCTCGGCGGCGGCGAACCCGGCTATTATTCCTACGGTATGGACACGCGCGACCGCTATGAGCAGCTTTACGGCTACTTTGAGGTGCGTTGCATCCTGCCGAAAGGCCGGGATTTGTGGGCCGCGTTCTGGCTGATCAACGATGGGACATTCCAGGAGGACGGCAGCGGCGCGGACGGCGCGGAAATCGATATTTTTGAGAGCCCGAACTGGGGCGATGAAAAGAAACACGACGCGGTGTCGCACTGCATTCACTTCGACGGTTACGGCGAGGCGCACCAATCCGAGTTTCAGGGCAACTTCTACGCGGTCAACCCCTACGAGGAATACAACACCTACGGGCTCGAATGGAACAAGGACGAATACATCTTCTACATCAACGGGGTCGAAACCGCCAGAACCTCCTTCGGCGTTTCGCAGAACCCCGAAATCCTGATTCTCTCGACGGAGGTCAACGGTGAAAACGCCGTCCCATCGGAAGCCATCAAAAACAACACCACCTACCCCGCCGATTACGTGGTGGATTATGTAAGAGCGTACACTTATAAGTGAATAGTGGTCAGTGATTAGTGATTAGAAATCAGCCTGCCTTGAGATGAATCAAGACAGGCTGATTTTATTATACCGTGTAGGCCTTATATCTTCTTATATCCACTAATCACTATCCACTGTCCGCTGCTTGCGGAACACGAACACCTTGCTGAGAATATAATTGAGCACCAGAACCACGATTTGCCCGATGATTTTGGCGAAAATCTCGTTTTGCCTCAACGCGCTAACCATAAACAGAATGATGAAAGTTTCCGCAAACAGCGAAAACAGCCGCGAACCGACGAAACCCGCGAGTTCTTTGAAGACCACGGCCGGCCGGCGGCTTTTGCTGTCAAACACAAAAAGCTTGTTGGTGACAAAAGCGAAAGCGACCGCCAAAACCCATGACAGGATGTTGGCGGCAAAAACACGCAGGGACTCCGACAGTTGCGGAAAATAGCGCAGCCAGGCGTGTTCCGCCAGCAAATTCGCCAGAGCGGCCGAATCGCCGCCGAGCCACCCGTTCTTTTCAAACAACCGTAAAAACGCGGCGTAGGAGCCGATGCTCACAACCGTCGTCAATACACCGAAGAAAATATACGATACCGTTTCCCGGTTGACGAGCCGGCCCAAAAAACGGTTGCGGCTCACTCGCTGATAGAGACGGTTGTTCTCAATCCATTCCCAAATGCCGATCAATTCCACACATCCCTGCTCACACTTTTATGTCGCTCTTCAGCCCCAGCAGACCGGAATACCTGTCAATCACCGGGAAAGCGAAGTTTTCGATGAATTCCCGTGTCTGCTCGGGCGCCCTTCCGACAAACGCGGCCGGTTTTGTCATCTCATCAAGTTCCGCGAGGCTTAAGGAGAAAGCGGCGTCGCCCGCGATTCGGCCGAGCAGGTCGTTCTTCCCGCCCTCCTCTTTCACATGTTGGCCGGCCGCCATGGAATGGACGCGGATTCTTTCATGCAGTTCCTGCCGATCGCCCCCGCGCTTAACCGCGGCCATGAGGATGTTTTCCGTTGCCATAAACGGCAACTCGTCCCGAAGGTGCTTTTCGATCATCTTCGGGTAGACGACAAGGCCCGACGCGACGTTGAGGCAAAGCTCGAGCACCGCGTCGGCGGCCAGAAACGATTCCGCGACGCTGATACGCTTGTTGGCGGAGTCGTCAAGGGTTCTCTCAAACCACTGCGCCGCGGCGGTCAGGCCGGGGTTGAGCGCCGCGGTCAGAATGTATCGCGACAGCGAAGCGATTCTCTCGCTTCGCATCGGGTTGCGTTTATAAGCCATTGCCGAAGAACCGATCTGGTCTTTTTCAAACGGCTCCTCGACCTCTTTAAGGTGCTGAAGCAGCCGGATATCATTGGAAAACTTCGACGCCGACTGCGCGATGCCCGCGAGAGTGTCGAGGACCTGGGCGTCGAGTTTGCGCGGATAGGTCTGCCCGCTGACCGGGAACACACCCGCGAAGCCGGTTTTTTCGGCGATCTTTTTTTCGAGTTCCTTCACTTTTTCGCCGTCGCCGTCAAACAACTCCAAAAAACTCGCCTGCGTCCCCGTCGTACCCTTCGAGCCGAGCAGCCGCATTCGCGACAGGCGGTACTCAACCTCGGCGATGTCCATGAGCGTGTCCTGCAGCCAGAGCGAAGCCCTTTTCCCGACCGTCGTCGGCTGCGCGGGCTGAAAATGCGTGTAGGAAAGGCAAGGAAGGTCTTTGTATCGCAGGGCGAAGCGGGACAGCGCGTCGGCGAGGTTGACCAACTTCTTGAGAATCAGTTTCAGAGCCTCGTCCATGACGATGATGTCCGTGTTGTCGCCGACATAACACGAGGTGGCGCCGAGGTGGATGATCGGCCTGGCTTTCGGGCACTGCTCGCCGTAGGCGAAGACGTGCGCCATGACATCGTGGCGGACCTGCTTCTCCCTTTGTTCGGCGGTTTCGTAGTTGATGTCCCTCTCGTGGGCTTTTAACTCGGCGATCTGTTCGTCGGTTATGCCCAGGCCGAGCTCCTTTTCGCTTTCCGCGAGGGCTATCCAAAGCTTTCGCCACGTTTGAAATTTAAAATCCGGTGAAAACAGAGCCTGCATTTCGGCGCTCGCGTAACGCGAATTGAACGGGCTCTCGTAAACGTCTTTCATGCGGTTCCCTCGCGTTTCCTTTCGATATTCGATGCGCCGCCTTGCGGTTGAAATTGATTATAATCCGCGTCGAAAGCTGTTGTCAAGCGGAGCTGTTTCAACAGAAAGCCGACGGTTTGCCAAACGGTGTTGCAAATGGCGCGATATATGTTAAAATAAGCGTAAGCGCGCAGAAGAATCCGTAACAGGGTGTGAGTACAAGTGAAAAACAAGCCGGCGAAAGCAGAAAAAACAAGCCGGAGCAAAACCGGACCGGTTGAAGCCGCCGGGGAGGCTGTAATCGCGGCCGGCGGCAAAATGAGCAAAAAGGCAAAAGAACCGGAAACCCCGCGGCGGAGAATCGTCCTGCTTGACGACATCCGGGGGTTCGCCGTTTTGTGCATGGTGTTTTACCACGCGTTTTTCCTGTGGGCCGAGGTTTTCGATTTGAGTTCGGGCGTTACCCTGCTGGAGACTTTTGAGCCGCTCGAACCGTTTTTCGCCGGCGTTTTTATCGTCATATCGGGCATTTCGTGCCGGCTGTCGCGCAACAACGCGTTAAGGGGCGTCAAACTGCTCGGCGTGGCTTTGGCGCTGACCGGCATCACGGCGCTTTTGCTGCCGCGCCTGGGTTTCAAGGGCACCGAGATCTATTTCGGTATTTTGCACCTATTGTCAATATCGATGCTTGTTTTTTCGCTGCTGAGGCCGCTTCTGAACAAAATCCGGCAGGAATGGGGGATGCTGATCTGCCTTATTCTGTATGCCCTGACCGTCGGTATCGGTGAGGGCTTCGTGGGCATCAAGGGAATCTTGTCATTTCCCCTGCCGCAATCGCTTTATGAACTGTCGTGGCTGTTTCCGCTTGGCATTCCCAACGCCGCTTTTCGTTCCGCCGACTATTTCCCGCTGATACCGAACCTGTTCCTTTTTCTGGCCGGCACCTATCTCGGCATCTATGTCAAACTCGGCCGAACCCCGAAATGGGCGTACAAAGGCAGGGTCGTGGCGCTCGGTTGGCTCGGGCGCAACGCGCTGCTCGTCTACATCACGCATGTGCCCGTCATTTTCGCGCTGACCTATATCACGCTGTTTATCGTCAACAAATTTATTCCTGTTTAATATCATGGGCAGGCACGCGGGTCCGCCCTTGCCGTGTGTCGGTGTCTTCTATTCAAGCATCGCGCAAATCACGGTCACATCGTCCTCACGGAATTTGCCCCGGCGTTTTTCCGCCGTTTCCGAGATATGCTCCGCGAGTTGCTGGGCGCTGCCTTCTTTCCAGTTTTTCATTTCCTCGATAATCCATGTGTTGTCGTCGAAAATTACCCCGTCGGAGACCATCAGTAAAATATCCCCCGCCGACAGCGTCGCGGAGGCGTTGGCGAAACGGATATCCCGCAGTATTCCCGCGGGCAGAGATGCCTGCTCGAGTGCCGCGGCTTTGTTTTTGTGCCTTACGAAGGAGGCGGCGCCGCCGGCTTTCATGAAATCCGTCCGGCCCGTATACAAGTCGATGCACGCCACATCGAGCGTCGCGAGGGATTCGTCCTCCGACTTAACGAGCAGCGCGGAATTCGCGACGCGCAGCGCGCAGTCGAAACTCAAGCCCGCCTTGACGAGTTTTGAAAACAGCTCGGCGGCCATGGCGGCGTCAATCGCCGCGCGCCCTCCCGTGCCCATACCGTCGCTGAGAACAAGGATTTCCCGTCCCTTGCCGTCATTGAAACACTCGAAATAGTCCCCGCAAAGCGACGCGCCCTCACACGCGCGCTGCACCGCGCCGAGTCGGACTTTCAGGGAGGCCTTCTGGCAGAAAACAAGAACGGTCGTCCCATCCTCCTGCGTAACGGCAGGAATGTCAAGTTCCCTTCCGCAGACCGCGCCGAGCTCGCGCGCGAGCCGGGAGGGGCTCGTGTTATTGTCGAAACCCGAAGCCTCGGCCGTAACGCTCAAGCGGCCGAGTTTGTCATAGACACAGCTTACGCGCAGGACTTCGACGCCGCTTTCCCTCAAGGCCGCGGCCGCCTTTTCGGCAAGTTCCGCCTCAAAGAAGGTGTTGCCCTCGAATTCGCACGCGAGGCCCGTCAGGATGTCCGCCATGCTTTGAAACTGGTCAGACACAACCTCGCGGTACCTTGACACTCTGCCGCCGGCGTCCGCCGTCGCGATATAATTCAGATAGTGTTTGTTGAAATTGTCCGTCAGCTCGCGCAGCCGCACGCAGCGCACGGCCAATGCCGGCGGACAGTCGTCTGAGGAGAAATGGCCGTCTTCCCGCAACAGGCTGCCGATTTTGCGAAACGCCCCCATACTGTGTTCGAACTGCTCCTCCCAGCACAGCGCGTTGTTCGGGCAGGCGGCGCAGGCGCTTTCGCGCACCCTGGCGAAAACGACATCGAGTTCGGGCGGCGCCATTCTTCTCAAGCCCTGCGAAACCGCCTCCACGCAGGTGGAGATTTGGCCGATCGCGCTCGCGGCCGTTCCCAGGCGCATGACCAGCGCGTCACGCGGGGCGTCGCGCTCGGCGCGGCCGGCCGGCGGGAAATACCGCTCTTTGAGTTCCGAAAGCCGCCTCGACGGAATCGCGACAAAAACGACGGTCGCTATCGCCGCCTCAAACAGCGTCGCGACCGCCTCGCTCGAACCCAAAATAACGGCGGCAACCCCGTTGACAGCCGTAAACACCGCGCCCACGCCGAGTTGGCCGAGGGGCGCGAACACGCCGGCGAGCAGGCCGCCGAGCGCGAGAACGCCGGCGAGGTGAGGCGTGCCGGCCGAAAGGCCCAAAGAGACTCCCGCGCAAATGCCCGTGACAGCGCCGCCGGTTTCTTTTAAAAAATACGCCCCCAAAAGCACAGCGAAGGCGGCCAGAACCCTCGCGGGCGAAACGCCCGCGAAGCTCAGCGTGCCCAACGACATTAAAAGCGCGCAGGCGAACACCGCCAGGCAAATCAGATACTGCCTGCTTAACCGGAAATTCAGCGGGTCCGCGGGCCTGTCCGTCATGGCGCGGCTGAAAAAAAACGCGGCGCCGCCGGCTATCACCGAGTCACATAAAAAAAGCAGGATACCGTCGGCGCTGAAACCCTGAGCGAGCAAAACCGTCGCCCCGGTGGCCGCGCAGCATAAAAACACCACCGCCGGCAAGACCGATTTGTGCTCGCGCAGCTTCACAAAGCCGGACACCACGCGGAGGATGGCCGCCGCGCCCGCCATGGCCGCGAAATACCGGATGAACAGCACATTCGGAACGGTAAAAAAGTAACCGAGGGAACCGCCCGCCACGGCCGCGAGCGCGTAATTGCGCGGGACAGCCGCCGAAAACGCCGGCGCGAACGGGTACATCCGTTCAAATATGTTGCCCCGCGCGAAAAGAAAACCCGCGGCAAAGCATAAAACCTGCCTTGCCGCGTATTTTAACAAGGCGGGCTTGTCCTTCATGGTTTTCAGCAGTTCACCCGCCCCGAATCCGGCGTTTTCCATTCCGTGCACCTCGATGTTTTTGAGTTTGGCAAAGAGAACAAGCGCAAATGGTATTGTAACGCCGCCGGGCTGCGATATATGTCGCAGCGCGCTGTAAAACCGGGCCGTTCAAACACGAAAAAGGCGTTAACGGCTCACCTTTTGAAAAAAACGGAATTCCCCCGCGCTTTTTGTTATATATATGGTGTTTTTTCGCAAAGTATGGTATAATCCATCATAATAAGCGGGGATTTTATCCATATATTGTGTTTGTGTCCCGAAAACAGCGGGCGCGGACCGGGAGCATAACGGGCTATGGAAGAAAAAGACAATGTGATAATCGGTCGCAACGCCGTTCTGGAAGCCCTCAAAAGCGGCAGGGCGATTGACACCGTACTTATCGCCGCGGGCGAACGAAGCGGTTCAATCGTCGCGGTCAGGAACGAGTGCCGGCAGCGCGGCATACCGGTCAAAGAAACCGACCCCCGCAGGCTCGATTCCCTGTGCGGCCGCGGCGCGCACCAAGGGGTGGCCGCTTTCGCGGCCGTCAAGGAATACGCGGCCGTTGAGGATTTGTTCGCCCTTGCCGAAAGCCGGGGCGAAAAGCCTTTGCTCGTGGTGTGCGACGGGCTCGAGGACGCCCGGAACCTCGGCGCCATTCTGCGGACGGCGGAAGCGGCGGGCGTTCACGGCGTCGTAGTGCCCAAAAGGCACTCGGCGTCATTAAGTTACGATGTGGGCAAAGCGTCGGCGGGCGCGGTCGAATATGTTCCCGTCGCGCGCGTGCCCAACACGGCGGCGTTCATCGAGGACATCAAGCGCAAAGGCGTCTGGGTTTTCGGCGCGGAGACCGGCGGCGAACCCTGGTGCGGCGCCGATTTTACCGGTCCCGCCGCCATTGTGGTGGGCTCGGAGGGAAAAGGGCTCGGCCGCCTTGTCCGGGAAAAATGCGATTTCATCGTCTCGCTGCCCATGAAGGGTAAAATTAATTCGCTCAACGCTTCCGTAGCGGCAGGCATTATCCTGTTCGAGGCGGCGCGCCAAAGAGCGGGCATCAAAGCTTTTGAAAAATAACGCGACGGCCATACCGATAAATGGGAGTGATACATGTGGATAGTATGAAAAGCCGGCCGTTCGGCAGCGAATACAGCCTCGACGGTATTTTGGAGGAGGTCAAAGCCATGGGCGGGCCGCCCTCCGAAGACACGAAAGCAGACACTTCTCCGGCCAAATTGTGGTCCGCGGGTGATATAGACCGTCTGCTTGCCGAGACGGGTTGTCAAAAAGAGGAAGCCCGGCCGCCCGCCGTTGCTCCAACGGCCCCGCGTTTACATATTGTCCGCGCGGCGTATGAATACGCCGAGGCGGACGAAACCCCGGCGGCGGACGAGTACCCCGATGTCCGGGAAACGATCGCGCGGATAGAAGCCGAGGTTCAGCCCGAGCCCGCTTCGCCGGTCACGACGGACCGGCGCATGAGCTCACTGATTAAAAAATACGACAACGCCGAGGAACCCGGCGAGCAGCCGGACGAGCCGGAACCCGCGCCGCCCGAAGCGTTCACATCCCCGGCGTACGAACAGGCCAACGCCGGCGAGCCGGAACAGCCGAAAGAACCCGAAAAGTCCTTCGCGGCCGCGTTCGCCTCCCCTTCTAAAGACGAAGCGGCGCCTCCCGCCGCCGAAAAGGCCCCCGCGCCCTCGCCGGAGCCCGGCCCGGAAGGCGGACTCAACGAGCAGAGCCAAACGAAGACCATCCGGTTCGCGCCCGGCAGTATTTTCGAGCGTTTGAAAACCGCCCCGGTCAAATACAGCGAGGATATCGCGCCGCTCACCGATGATTTCGCCGGCGGTATGGAAACCGACGAACTCCGGCGGCGCTTCCTGAATTCTTTGGATTTTGAAAAAACCGCCGAGCAGGAGATTTATAAGGTCGGTGAGCCCATCGAAAAACCCGGTGTGGTTATTGAGAAAAGGCCGGGTTCGAAAACCGCGGACCTCGAGCCGATGCCCACGGTCATCCCCGCCGAGGAAGTGCTGCGCGCGTCGAGGCTCAATGAGGAGAAAACAAAAGCGGACCGGAACACAGCCCGGCATAACGCCGCCGCGCGCGAGGAGGCCGTCGAAGGCCAGATCGCGCTGACAGGCTTTGACAGCGGCGAACCGAAAGCCGAAAAAGTCAACGAGTCCTCCATCGAAGACGCGTTGATGGCCCGGCGAAGCGAAAAAGTCCGAAAATTCCGGTTGATCGGCATCCCCGACGAGGACAACCCGGACAGGCCTATCGAATGGGATTTTGAAAGCTCCGAAAAGACCGAGCTCGAGGATGAGCCGAAAGAAGAGAACAAAAGGCTCGAGTACCTTTTCCCGGAGCAAAAGAACAGAATATATACCTCGTTTAAAAAAGCGGCGCAAAAATCGACATTCAGCTCGGCGATTCTGACCGGTATCGTCATCGCCTACGTCGCCCTGGCGCTTCTGCCGAAAGCCTTCGAATGGATGAGTATCGATACCGCCGCGTTTGCCGCGGACGGTAAAGGCATCGCGGCCGTTTCCCTGGTTCTTTTGGCAGCCTCGGCGGTTTTGAACCTGCCATGCATGATTGCCGGCTTTAAGAGCCTTTTCAAGCTGAAGCCCGGTTGCGACACCGGGCCGAGCCTCGCCGTTACGGCGGCGGCTGTTCACAACATACTCGCCCTCGCGCTGCCGGCGGGCGGCAAAACCGCGGCTGTTTTTTCCGCCGCGGCGGCGTTCATACTGCTGCTCAACAGCCTGGGCAGGCGCTTCAGCCTCGCCTCGGCGCTGGGCAATTTTGAGTTTTGCGCTTTCAAAAAGCCGGACAGCCTTTACTGCGTGTCGGAAATTGAGAACAACAACGAGGCCTTTGAGATCGGCCGGGGCATTTTGATGGGCAACCCCGAAATTCTCTATTCCGGCAAGACCGCTTTCCCTTCGGAATTTGTGGAAAACAGCCGCGGCAACGGCCTGGCTGACACCGTCTGCGGCCGCATGCTGCCGGTGGCTGCGACCGCCGCGGCGCTCATCGGCGTTATCGCCGGCGTGCTCGCGAAGGATTTCATGACGGGCTTCGGCGCCTTTACCGCCGCGATGTGCCTGGGCGTGCCCGCGGGCGCCGCTTTGGCATCCTGGGTCGCGCTGCGTTCGGCCAACAAAAAGCTCAACCTTTCCGGCGCGATGGTCGCGAACTGGGACGCCGCGGAAGAATGCGGCCGAGGTAACGCCATCGTCATTGACAGCGCTGACCTCTTTGACCGCGCCAACTGCGGCATGTACGGGATGAAGGAGTTCGGCAATATCCGCGTCGACGACGTCCTGCTTTACGCCGCGGCGATGATCATTAAATCAAACGGCCCGCTGACCGACGCGTTCGACAAGGTCATCGTCGGGCGGCGCGAGCTGCTGCCGCCGGTGAAAAACCTCGCCTACGAAGAACGGCTCGGCCTCGCGGGGTGGATACACGGCCAGAAAGTCCTGCTGGGCAACCGGAACCTCATGGTCAACCACAACATCGAGGTGCCGCCGAAGAGCAGCGAGGAACGGTACAAGCACGACGGGCGAAAGGTGATGTATGTTGCCATCGCCAACAAGCTCGCCGCCCTGTTCGTCGTCGATTACGCGCCCGACGAAGCGCTCAAGCCGTATATCGAACGGCTTGAAGACAACGGCATGCAACTGCTTGTTCGCACCTGCGACCCCAACATCACCGACGACCTGCTTTGTGACAGCTTTGGCATCCCCGTCAACGGCGTGAAAGTCATCGGCGTGCTCGCGGGGAGGATTTTCAAGCGATACCGTGACAAAGTCCGGCAAACAGCCCCGGCGCGCGTTCTGCACGACGGCACCTCCTATTCGCTGTTCAAAGCCGTCGCCGCCTCGGCCGCGCTGAGCTCCGGCATACGCGCGGCGCAGGTGATTCAGATAATCGGCGCCGGCCTCGGTTTGATGGGGCTGCTGGTGCTGGTGTTTCTCACGCGCGAGCAATTGGCCGCGCCTTTATATGTAATTTTGTTCCAAGCGTTTTGGGCGGCTGTTTCGATTGCCGCGGGGCAGCTGAAAAAAATTAAATAAAGCGAAAAATTACCGTTCTCTTCCCGCTTGACAAAGCATTATATAATAGAGTAGTATATTCATAGACCGAATTGTTTTCTGTCTGTCATTGCGTTATGATTTCAGACGATTTGAAAGGAGTAAACTTATGAAGAAAAAACTGACCGCGCTTTTGGCAATGCTTCTGGCTGTATCATTCGTGTTCACTTTGGCCGCCTGCGGCGGCGACGACGGCGAAACGACCACGGCCGCCACGACCGAGGAAGCCACCGACGTTGACAACACCACCGCAGCAGACGAAACCACCGGCACCGATGTGTCCGAGACCGGCACCGATGTGTCCGAGACCGGCACCGATGTTTCGGAGACAGGTACCGATGTGTCCGAAACAGGCACCGATGCGTCGACAACCGTGAAACCGGACGAGACGCCGGCGAAACCAACCGTGATTACCGCTCCGGTTAACGGCAGCATGTCGCAGGTACTTACATTCTACAACAAATACGCGAACGCGATGAAATCCTACAAGGGCAAGGTTACGGTCACCAAGAAAAGCGGTACGGTTTCGACCATAAAATCCATCACCGGCGGTAGTGTCGTTAAAAACCTGGCTTTGAAAATGCTGCCGAACGATTATGAGCAAAAACCGACTTATACCTTTACCAACGGCAAATCCAACAAAGACAATAAAAGCCTTTCCAGTTGGCTGCCCCGCGACTACAGCCCGCTGATGAGCGAGCTGAGCCCGACCGGCGCCAACGGCGTGAAATCCGCCACCTGTGTCACAAGCGGCAGCGGCTGGAAGGTCACCATCGTGATGAAAGACGATAATACCTCCGGCGCCAACGCATTGAGCGATAAACCGAAGTATGTGTCGAAATGCATGGATACGCTCGACCTTAAAGCGAAAGACCTCGAGCCTTTTATCCTTGAAAACGCCAACGTCAACTACACCGGCTGCACTATCGTGGCGGTGTTCAACGCCCAAGGCCTTATGACCAAGCTCGATGTCACCACCCCGGCCAACATTACCGGCAAGCTGAAGTACGGTATCATTGGTATTAACGCCGATGTCACCGGTACTTACAAAGGCAACTATACCTTTACGTATTAATTCACAACGCAACGCAACTCACACGCCCCGCCCTTTTTCAAGGGCGGGGTTTTTTATGGGAAAAAGTATCTGAATTATTGCAAAAATTGACAGTATTTCAAGATAGTGATATACTTGGGGAAATAACAAAGGAAGGACGATTTCATGAAACGGTTCCAAAAACTCCTCGGCCTGCTCCTGATTCCGGCTCTTCTGCTTTCCCTTTTCCCTGCCGGCGCGCAAGCGGTTCCCGCTCCGCCGTTATCCCTGCGCATTGCCGCGGATAAGAACGAATACGGCGACGCGGGGATGGCGAAGATTCAGGTCATCGCGGAAAACACAAGCGGGGACGAACTCAATGTTAAGGCCGGGTTTAACCCGGACGACACGGCGCTGGTTCTTTCCAAAGACCCGGCGGTGTTGACGGCGGAAAAGCTCAAACCCGGTGAAAAAATCGAGCTGACCTATTTCGTCTGCCTCAACCGCGACAAAGTCAGAGTCAACCTGTTAAACAGCATCGTCCTGGCGCTGAAGATCGCTTTGAAGCGCATGCAGGGTTATAAGCCGCTTTCCATCGTACCCTTTGAAGAAACCGGCACCCCGGACGGTTCGCTGCATATCGGCGCCAATCTGCAGCTGGGCAGAACATCGGTAAACCTTCTGGCCGCGGCGCAATACTCGAAAGCGACCAATCCCGTGCCTTCAACAAAAGCGGAAATTCTCGCCGCGTACACGGCTGTGATGAACAAGGCGAAGACGGACGCTCCGGAATATAAAAAGAAGGAGTATCAAGCGATTCCCGAGGACAAAAGGGATATTCAAAAAGGCAAAGCCCTTATTAATGTCATGCTCAACCTGGCCGGCTTTTTTATGAAAGAGGAAGATAAGGCAGAGGTGGAAACCCAGAATAAGGGCAGCGACATGAAATGGTTTCCCGTTTATAAAGCCTTACCCGACAAGGTCAAATCGCCGGGCTGCTTGCTGACAAACACCGACGCGATTAAGTCCGCGAAGTGTGACCCGCTGGCAAACGGCAATTATAAAATAACCATCGTTTTGAATGACGAGATGAATCCCGAACCGTACAAGGAAGGCCAATTGATAGCGACCAGCAACCACGGC